>OFGS01000053.1_pt1 | contig 34200 bp, 34 predicted proteins | sample 1521851 | NCBI WGS metagenome assembly OFGS01 (sample SAMEA3142070, study PRJEB24117) | hot springs metagenome
TGAGCTCAATGTTGTTAAGATAAAGACTCGAAATCTCAACAAATTTTACACCAAGCTTGTAGCGCAATGTCTGAGGATCTTTTTGAACATACCCTCTGCTAAGTAATGTCTGCAAAATCCTGTGGATGGTAGCCTTGTGAAGAGAAAGTTTTTGGGAAAGTTCACTGATTGAAAGCCCTTTTGGCTCAACAGCCAAAGCCTCAATTATCTCAAACGCCCTTTCAATTGACTGAACAGAATTTTGCGCCATATCAGCCTCTCCTGTTTCGTATTATGAAACGCTGTTTCGTATTGTTCACAAAATACTATAGCATTGTTTTATGATTTTTAAAATAAACATTTTGGTAATTCTAAATGCTCCCTGCGGGACAAGCCTCTTCCCGCAGGGAAATACTTACCAAAAGGATATGTTTTATTACTTCTTGTTCAAGACCTCTTTATTGACAAGTGTTCTTGGAACCCTTCCTTCAATGAAATCTACTATATTGTTTGCTGCAAGCATTGCCATGTCAAGCCTCGACTCTTCTGTTGCAGAACCAATATGAGGAAGCATTACAACATTGTCAAGCTCAGCTAGTTCTGGCTCAAACTCAGGCTCTCTTTCGTACACGTCAAGCCCCGCAGCATAAATCTTCTTTTCTTTTAGTGCCTTTACAAGCGCCTTTTCATCTACAATTGGCCCGCGTGCTGTGTTAATCAATATCGCTGACGGTTTCATGAGAGAAAATTCTCTTTCGCCAATTAAATGTTTTGTCTGTGGTGTGAGCGGCACATGGATTGATATAAAGTCTGCTTCTTTCAAAAGCTCATCCAGCGATACAAACTGAGCGCCCATTTCCTTTTCAAAGCTTTCTTTTCTCTCAAAATCATAGTATAAAATCTTCATGTTAAATCCTTTTGACATTCTTGCAAAAGCCTGGCCAATCCTACCTGCACCAATTACACCAAGTGTCTTGCCTGTCACGCCCTTGCCTAAAAAGAGCATCGGACCCCAACCTTTGTAATGTCCGCCTCTCATGAACTTGTCAGCTTCAACTATTCTTCTTGCCGCAGCAAACAACAGCGCCCATGCAAGCTCAGCTGTTGCGTTTGTCAAAACGTCTGGCGTGTTTGTTACATAAACACCTCTTCTTGTTGCCTCTTCAATATCTATGTTATCGTACCCCACTGCATAGTTTGCAACAATCTTGACATTTGGTGCATGGTCGAAAAACTCGCTGTCAACTTTGTCAACAAGCTGGGTCAAAACTGCGTCCTTGTCAGCTATTGCTTTTAAAAGTTCTTCTCTTGTCATTGGTCTGTCGTGTGGGTTTACTTCAACCTCACCGTACTTTTTCAAAAGCTCAATCGCAGGCTCCATTATTCTTCTTGTCACAAGTATCTTCATATAAATTCTCCCTCCCGGTACTTGCTAAGTATTTTTATTCTGCTTATTGATTAAGAAAAATTTTTATAATCTTGCCCATGCTTCGTTCAAAACCCTCTTTGAACTTGCAAGCACAATTTTTGGGTCCTGCCCTGGCATAGGCGAAACTTCAAAACTCAAGATAGGTCTTTTTTCTGGGTTCAAAAAACCTATATCTTTCAATACTCTCAAAAATTCAATTACCTCTTCAACATCGTTTTCGCCGCCCTCTATTCCAAACATTGGATGTTTGTCACCATATGCTGGATGATTTTTGTCCTTTACAACAGCGTTGCCTATATGAACGTGTGTGAGGTAATCCTTTACTGGCAAGAGCGCCTGCTGTGCTGTTTCCCTTGTAAGTGGCAAATGGCTCAAATCTACAATAAGACCAAAGTTGTCATATTCTTTTCTTATTCTTTCAGCAAACTTTGCTGCAAGGTCAGCAGGTCCTATCAAACTTTTTTTGTCAATATCATAATCAAATACTTCAAGTTCTACCATAAGATTACCTTTTGATTTAGCATATTCGCAAAGCTGCATTGTTGTATCAACCAGAATTTCAAAGGCTTCTTCTTTTCTTGCCTCGTCATACTGTCTTGACAAAAATCCAAACCCAACCGCTCCAAGCTCGTATGCCTCGTCAATACCTTCTTTTAAAATCTCAATGGCTTTTTTCCTCTTTTCGCTGTCATAGTCGTTTGGATTAAGACCAGTTCTCAAAAGCCTCGGCTGACCTCCATATGCAACTGTGACATGGGCAGATTTTAGCATATCTTTTACTCTCTTTCTTACCTCTGGGTCTTTTATCCATGTGATCTCCACTGCATTGAAGTAGTCATCTTCAAGAATTGATTTCAATGTCTCTTCAATTGGACCTTCACCGTCAATTACCTGTGGGTAAGACATAAAATGAATTGTCCCAATCTTAAGATATTTGTAAATCGGCTCGTTCATCTCAAAAAACACCTCCAAAAAGTTTTTGTTTTTGTAAAATTTATTTGGTTTATTAAACTATATCATAACTACCAAAAACTTTGAGTTTTTTTATAGCTTCCTCTTTGACAATCTCTCTTATTCTCTCAAAGATGGCTGGTGTCAAATCCTCTGTCTTGCTTACATACTCGGGAAGCCGAGAATTTATAGCTAAGGTCAGGTCTGTAAAGATATTTACCTTGTTAATTCCAAATTCTATGCACTTTCTAAAATCATCATCAGAAAGACCAGACCCGCCGTGAAGCACAAGATAGCAGTCAACCCTTTTTCTTATTTCAGAAAGCCTCTCAAAATCAAGCCGCGGCTGACCTTTATAAACCCCATGCACAGTACCAATCGCAACAGCTAAGGCATCAACATTTGTCTGTGCAGCAAAAATCTCTGCCTCTTCAGGCTTTGTGTAAAACTCAGGGTTTTTAAAATCCCAGTCACCTCTTCCTACAACTCCAAGCTCACCTTCAACGCTCACACCAACAGAATGCGCTATCTCAACAATTTCCTTGGTTCTCTTTATATTCTCTTCAAACGGTAAGCTTGACCCATCAAACATGACAGATGTAAACCCAGCCTTTATTGCTCTCATGATGTTTTTCAGACTCTTTGCATGGTCAAGATGAACACACACCGGAACAGATGCCCTTTTCGCAAGGAAAATCATGACCTCTGCAATCATCTCAAAATCAAGCCTGTCAACAAACCTGTCAGCAACACCAATGATAATTGGGCACCTGAGCTGCTCTGCTGCATCAATCAGCCCCTCATAAAAGTCGGCAGAAAGCCCGTTGAACATCCCCACACCAAACTTTTTTACTTTTGTATAGCTTAATACCTCATTCAAATTTACAAGCAAAATAAAGACCTCCTAACCATCAATATTGAGAAAGCTTTGGATAAAGGCTGGAAACTGAACTGTAAAGCTGGTTGTATATTTCATACACTCTGTTATAAATCTCATGGTTTTTGCTGTCTGGCTGGTACTCAAAAAGCACTTCTCTTTTTTCCTCAATTAAGCTTTCCCTTGCACCAATTGCATACGATGCAAGAAGCATTGCTCCTTTTGATGCCGCCTCTTGTACCTTTTCAACAACAACCTTTTTACCCAAAATATCAGCTTTAATTCTGCTCCATACTCTGCTCTTTGCGCCACCTCCCATAGAAACTATACTCTCAGCTTTAAGACCCATAGACTCTAAAATCTCAATGCACGCTCTTATTTCATACGAAATCCCTTCAAGCACAGCTCTTGCAACATCAGCTCTTGAATGTGTCAGCGTCAGCCCAAACAGAACTCCTTTTGCATCAGGGTTCCATCTTGTCGCGCGGCTGCCCATGAAAAATGGTAAAAGCACAACACCATTTGCACCGGGGCTTGAACTTTCTGCCTCATTGTGAATCAGCTCATAAACGTTCTCGCCTTTTTCCTTCTCGCCCCTGTAAAAGTTGTCCCTTATCCATCGCAAAATTGTGCCGCTTGTTGTTATACCCTGCTCAATTAGATAATGGTCTCTTATTACATGGCAGGAACACACAACCCTTGGGTCAAGATTTTCTGGCACTTTATTTGACGACATTGAAACATTTGTGGCAGTCCCTGTTGACTCCATAACACGGCTTCCTACAATCCCTGCTCCTAATGCCTCCAAGGGCCTATCCCCACCACCGCTTACAACAGGTATTCCGCTTTTGAGCCCTAAGATTTTTGCAACATCTTCTTTCAAATACCCTATGATTTCATCTGCATAGCAAAGTCTTGGAAACTGAGAAGTTTTTACACCCACAAACTCAAATATGTCTTCCCACCACTGTCTTTTGTTTATGTCAAACATCATTGTTCTGCTTGCCAACGAATGGTCTGTTGCAGCCTCGCCTGTGAGCATGTACCCAATAAACTCTTTTGGCTGCAAGAAAACATGAGCTTTTTGCAAAATCTCTGGCTGATGTTTTTTGAGCCACAAAAGCTTTGTTGCTGTAAATGTCGAGTCTGGAATCAAACCTGTTATTTTATGTATTGTGTCTCTGCCAAACTCCCGCGAAATTTCTTCTGCTTCAAGCCGTGAACGCCTGTCCATCCACGAAATAGCTCTTGACAGAACATTTCCTTCCCTATCAATTGGAACAACTGTCTCTCTTTGCGACGAAAGTCCAATTGCCACAATGCCATCTGCCCCTGCTGCTTGTGCTACTTCCTTGATGCCTTCCACCGCTTCATTCCACCAATCAAGAGGGTCCTGTTCTGCCCACTCAATCTGAGGGGTGTATGTTGGATACTCTCTGTTTGCTTTTGCCAAGATATTCCCTTCCAAATCAAACACTATCACCTTGCAGGCAGTTGTTCCAATGTCTATGGTAAGAATCTTTTCCATATTAAGGTTTGCCCCTTTCAACATAAAAATCTTATCTTGGCTTTTTTGAAAAGTTACACCACAGTTATTTTCACGCCCTTTTGTCTGAAATTTTCCACAAGCTCACTGCTTATCTCGCCTGCTGTGATAATTTCAGATACTTTGCTGAGAGTTGCAAACGAAACCATGGCATTTTTCTTGAACTTGCTGCTGTCTGCAACAACTATGACCTCTTTGCTGCTATCTATCATAGCCCTTTTTACCTCTGCTTCAAACACATCAGAGGTTGTAAGACCTTTTTCAAGAGAAATGCCGCTTGTTCCTATAAAAGCTATATCAGCGCTAAACTGTAAAAATGCTTTTTGAGCTTCTGGTCCAACTGTCGAAAAGTTAGAATTTTTCACTTTACCCCCAACTAAAAATAAATTGATACTGTTATTTGTTATGAGCTCATTTATTATATTTATTCCATTGGTTATCACAGTTATGTGCTGAAAGCTCTTGAGCTTTCTCGCTATTTGCTGGGTGGTTGTTCCTGTGTCCAAAATTACAACCATACCCTCTTTTATTCTGTTTATTGCCTCAAGCGCAATCCTTTCTTTTTCCTGGATAAACTCTTTTGAGCGCTGGGAAATTGGCGGAACTAAAGAAACCCCTTCTTTTAAAATAGCTCCACCGTAATTTTTCTCAATTAGCCCTTCCTGCTCAAGTTTTTTCAAATCTCTTCTGATTGTCTCGTCAGATACGTTGAAAATGTTGCAAAGCTCTGTTACAGTCACACTCTTTTTCTCCATCAATATCTCTTTAATTTTTTGCCTGCGCGTTGCTGATAACATAAACCTCATCACCTATTCTTATATGTGGATTTGTGTGTCAGCTTACTAATATTCTACTCGATTTTTTGAGGAATTGCAATATGAAATTCAAAATGATTACACAAGATTGGTCAAGATTCTTTTAAATAAAAAAATAAAAAAGACTGTCGCGTATCTTGACAGTCTTGCATCCAAACTAAATGTCATTTTCAAACATAACAATCTTCTTCTTTTTTGAGCCTTCTTAAAGCCACAATCTTATTCCCTTTCTGGTTCTGCTTGACCTTTTCACACAGAGAAGCAACTATCATAAGTCCTCGACCAAACTCATATAAATCTCCTATCTCGTCCTTTTCATCGTATGGGGTGTATTCTTTAAACACCCTATCAATATCAAATCCTTCTCCTTCGTCCTCCACGACAATGTAGCTAAGCTTTCTGTCTACTATTCCAACCTTTACTTTTACAGACTTTGAACTGTCTTCTTTATTGCCATGGACAACAGCATTTATTAGAAGTTCATTTATTATGAGCTTGAACTCCAAAAGCTCATCATGTGAAACATTGGCTTCCCTCATTAAAAATGATAGAATCTCTTTTTCTGCTACTTTGACAAGCTGGAGATTACTTGTAAACACAAGCTGTAAAAATTTGTTCTCCATCTCCTCCACGCAACCTTCTTTCCAATTTTTTTGTAATATCCATCCTACATAAATATTACAATCTATACCTCTTTTGTGTCCGAAAAATCTTTTCTACTTGATATATACCCTCAAATCCTCTGCTTTACACATCCAAGTATTAAAACTTACTTATTTTAGAAAGCTTATCTTCGCTTTTCTTCAAAGAACCTTTTTAAAAGAAGTCTGCACTCATCTTCACATATTCCTCCTATCACTTCTACCTTATGATTTAAAAAAGGATGTTGTGAAAGATTAAAGCAGGATTCAGCAGCACCCATTTTGAAATCTCTTGCACCAAAGTAAAGCCTTTTTACTTTACTCAAAACTATCGCACTCATACACATTGGGCATGGCTCTTTTGTCACAAACATCTCGCAGCTTCTCAGGTCCTTTGTAGAAAGCTTTGATGTGGCGTCAATTATGGCAAGAATCTCTGCGTGGTAAATGGCCTTTTCGCTGTCATTCCTTTTGATGCTAATAATTTTTCCATCCTTTACAACAGCTGCTGCAACTGGGATGTCATTTGAACGACTTGCATACTCTATCAGAGTTTTCATCACATTATATATATACATCAACTTGTCACCTTTTTCTTTATCAATTTTTAACAAATTTTTTTGAATTTTTTTGTCATCAAAAACTGTCTTTTGAATGTTTAATTGCATCTCCATCTATAGATCAGATGAGACTTGAACACATTTTATAAAATTTGATATCTATTTCTCGTTTACATTCCTTATATAGTTCAGATAAAACTTAAAACACAACCCAAAGGCATCTTGCTGCCGGTTTACTATTTAAATTCCTCATAGTTCATAAAAAATGTGTTCAAAAATAGAAACCCTCCTTAGCATGTTACGACTATATTTTAACCTATCAGTTAATTTCCCTCAACAAAAACAAATTACTGTGAAAGTGAAATTGGGTTGGGATGAAAATAGAAGAGGTTGCGAAGAGGGAATGTCTAATGATGACTTAAAATTTTATTGACAACCCAATCATAACTGTATATACTGTATATATACAGTATGCAAAAGGGGAAAGGAAAATGTGTTAAAGCTTGTGATTTCGCAAACGTCAAACCAGCCTATATATGAACAAATCAAAAATCAAATAAAGAAACAGATAATAGAGGGAAGTCTTAAGGCAGGAGAAGCTTTACCATCAATCAGAGTTTTGGCAAAAGAGCTAAATGTCAGTGTCATAACAACTAAAAGAGCATATGAAGAGCTTGAAAAAGAAGGTTTTATTGTTACAGTGCCGGCAAAAGGAACATTTGTTGCTGAGATTGATAAAGAAAAAATTTCAAACCTGGGCGCAAAAGAGATTGAAGAGGACTTGCAAAAAGTTGTCAGGAAAGCAAAGCTTTTGAGAATTGAACTAAAAAAATTGATTGATATGATTGAAAAACTTTATAAAGGAGATGAAGCCTAAGATGATTGCCCTTTGTGTCAGAAATCTTACAAAGACATACAAAAACTTTAAGCTCGAAATACAAGAACTTACTTTAGAAAGTGGCTATATAATGGCACTATTGGGAAGAAACGGTGCTGGCAAAACAACTTTGATAAAGTGTATTCTTGACCTTGTCAAAAAAGAAAGTGGGGAAGTTTTAATCTTTCAAAAGCCTTTTAACTGTGACGAAGTACAAATCAAACAAAAGCTTGGGGTGGTTCTGGAAAATCCAATTGTGCCAGGGTATCTAAAACCAAAAGAGGTAAAAGAAATAATGAAGGCATTTTACAAAACATGGGATGATAAGCTCTACAAAAAACTTTGCGACCTTTTTGAAATTGACCAGAACAAAAGAATTTTCCAGCTGTCAAAAGGAACAGTAATGAAGTTTTCAATTGCCTTAGCTTTATCCTACAGGCCAGACCTTTTGATTTTAGATGAGCCAACATCAGGGCTTGACCCTGTTGCAAGAAACCAGTTCGTTGAGATTTTGCAAGAGTTTGTTCAATCAGAAGAAAAAGCAGTCTTTTACTCAACACATATCGTGTCTGACATTGAAAATGTTGCTGATTTTGTGACAATTATTGATGGAGGCAAGATTGTATTCAGCTCATCGCGTGAAAGTATTCAAGATGATTACTGCATAGTGAAGGGAGCTGCAAATGAATATGAGAAAATCCCAAAAAGTGCAGTTTTGTCTTTGAAGAAAAGCTTACTTTCTTTTGAGGCATTGTGCCGCAAAAAAGATGTAAAGCTCTTCCAAGATGAATTTGTGATTGAAAAGCCATCCATTGAAAAGTTCTATGTTATGCTTGTGAGAAGGGATGAGGATGATGAAGTACTGGAAGTTGTATAGAAGAAATATCTTATGGTTTTTCATTGTCTTTTCAGTATATATTTTATATATAAGTTTAATTTTATTTGCTTTAGAAAAAAACTCTGATATTAATAGAATTGTTCATAAGTTTTTTAATTCTATTTGGACTGGTATTTTTGTTTCATTATTGATATCAGATTTTTCTGGCAAAGATTATTTTCAAAACGAATTATATTTATTGATGTTGTTACCAGTAAAGAGAATCAATATTGTTATTAATCAATTTATTAGATACATTATTATAGTTACCATACCCATTTTGACATTCTCATTAGTTACCTTTTTGTTGTTTCACAAAAGTTCGTTAAATATGAATCAGTTTATCGATGAAGTTTTAGAATATTTATTTATTTGTATTAATACGGTAATAGCAATTCAACCTCTATATATTTGGATTAGTAGTAAAAACAGGCATAATGTATATATTTACAATTCTGTGACGTTTATTTATTTTTTGATTATAGCACTAATGGGAGCGATACTAATTTTCAGCTTGAACTTAGAACCAAGCATTAAAGGTTATACATTCTTCTATAATTCACTTTTAATAAAAAACATAGTTATATCAATTGTCTACACTTTTTTAATCCTCATTTTATCTTTTTTTACTACTTACAAATTACTGCTTAAAAAGGAATTCTAAAAACCTTTTAAGGAGATGAAAAAGATGAAAGAATATTTTGTGCATGTAAAAGGTATAAAAGGTAAAATAGTAGCGTGGATTTTCTTTGCTGCAATATTTGCAGTCTTCTTTGCATTTTTACACCAAAAAATACAACCTGCCTCTCTTGGATATGCTTTTTCGCTTGTAACCACCATTGTGAGCCTAAATAAATTAACTTTCTATTACAGCGACGAAAGGAGTACAATAGCAAACCGATCAAGTGCAAATTCATATTTGCCTTTTCTGGTTCTACTTCCGACCAAAAGGTCTGCAATTGTAATCTGGGATTTTCTGCACGATGCAGCTGTGATTATAATGTACATTGCCGGTTTTAACGTTGTTTTTGGGATTTTAAAATGGCTATTAGGTATCTTTCAACAGTACAATATCTACCCTCTTTTTATATCTCCACTTGCAACAACACTTTTTCTATTTTCTATCTACTGTCTACTGATAGCTGTAATCTCTCTTATACATAACAGAACACTCACTTTGATATTGGCAACCATCACAAATGTCCTTGTATTTATCTCCCTTTATGTTCCCCTATTTTTTGCCTCAGCCGACAATAAAAACGTTGCAAGCTTTTTCACAAATCTGTATAATGATTCTATAATGTCAATTTCATTTTTGTTTATCTCGATATTACTGTTTTGCATCTCGCTTCTTGTAAACTTGAAGATAATTTACAGGCGCGAATTTTGATGTGTAAATCTTTTTTTGAGAATAATCAAAACCACAGGAGGATGTAAAAATGGTAGAGCTGATTGAGCTTACCAAAGACTTTGGAAAGGTTTTGGCTGTTGACAGGCTGTCATTTAGAATTGAAAAAGGTGAAATTTTTGGAATCCTTGGTGAAAACGGTGCTGGCAAGACAACAACCCTCAGAATGCTTGCAACAATGCTAAAACCAACATCTGGAACAGCCATCATCTCAGGGCTTGACATCACAAAAGAACCCGAAAAGGTAAGACGCAAGATAGGGATTCTTTTTGGAAGTGAAAGCGGGCTTTATAACAGGCTTACTGCAAGGGAGAACATTGAATATTTTGCTCTTTTGCATGATATGAAAAAAGATGAAATTAAAAAGCGCATTGATGAGCTTGTAGAAAGGTTTCAGATGCAGGACTTTATCGATAAGCCGGCAGGGAAATTCTCAAAAGGTATGAAACAAAAGGTGTGTTTTGTGCGATCTATCATACACAACCCTGATGTAATGCTTTTTGATGAGCCGACAAACTCTTTGGATGTGACAAGTGCAAAAGAAGTACATGATTTTATCAGGCTTTGCAAACAAGAAGGAAGAACAATCATTTTTTCAAGCCATTCAATGAGCGAGGTTGAAAAGCTTTGTGACAGGGTTGCAATTATTCACAAGGGAAAGCTTGTTACAATTGGCACAATTGAGGAAATTAAACAAAGATTCTCTGGAGCTTCTTTCGAAGATGTATTCTTAAGATTGGTAGGTGAGGAAAGATGAATATAAATTTCAAACATGTCTGGATTGTGCTAAAAAAAGAATTGAAAGACGCATTTAGAGACAGAAAGTCGCTTCTTGTAAATATAATCTTGCCAATGTTATTCATACCTGTAATCTTTATAATAGCCTCAGTCGCAGCAAAATCGGCATATGAAGTAAAGCCTGAAAAGACACCTGTCTGTGTTGTCGGCAAAGAAAATTCTAATCAAATAGTATCAATGCTTGAGAAATCTGAGTTTCAAATTGTGGATGTTGATAACCCCAAAAAACAGCTTCAGGATGGAAAAATAAAGGCAATTTTGATAATTCCGAAAGATTTTGAAAGTTTTCTTTTACAGGAAAAACAAACAAGCATTCAAATTCTGACAAATGATGCAGATTTAAAATCAGCCAATGTTGGGAGTATACTTACAAATATAATAAATGAATATTCAAAACAGGTGGTAAAACAAAGACTTGTTTCTAAAAATATAGACCCTTCAGTTATTGAACCGATTGTTATCAAAAAAGAGAATGTTGCACCGCCTAAAAAACAGTCAGCAACACTTTTTGCATTTTTAATTCCAATGTTTTTAACCATGTGGGCAGCAATTGGCAAAATGAACGCTGCAATTGATATTACAGCTGGCGAAAAAGAAAGAGGAACGCTCGAACCACTTTTGACAACAGCCGCAACAAGAACATCACTTGTAACAGGGAAATATTTGACGGTAACCTTGATGTCACTTTTATCAGGACTTTCTTAGCTAACTGGTATTATTGCTTCTTTTGTTATTTTACCTTCTGCTTTGGGCGAAGGGTTTAAAAATTCTCCTTTTTCAGGGTACTCAGTTTCAGCAGCTACAATCTTGGTAATACTTTTGGTTGTGTTTTTGACAGCAATTATTTTTGCAGCAATAGAAGTTGCCATTGCATCATATGCACGGTCGTTTAAAGAAGGGCAAACTTATCTTTCGCCAATCAGCTTTGTAATCATAATTCCATTGTACCTAACAATGTATAAAATGCCAAACGAATTGACAAACACCTATTTTGCCCTTCCGCTTGTAAATGCTATATCTGTGTTGAAAGAACTCATCTTTGATATTGTAAATCTTCAACATCTTATGATTTTTGTTGTATCATCACTTGTATACATTATAATTTCAATTAAGTTTGCAGCAAAAATGTTTGAAAATGAGAAGGTGCTGTTCAGGAATTAAAACAGCAAAGGGCTTGCACAACATCCCCTTTGTGCAAGCCCTCAAAAAATTTCTTTTAGTATATTTTTCGGCAAGTGTAAGATTAAAAGGCCAAACAAAGCTCAAACCTTTTTATCTCTTTGCAAGATATTTTCTTATATCAAGAGCAACTGCAACACCGATAATAAGGCCTTTTATTATTAACTGCCAATAAGGATCAACTCCAATGAATGTAAGACCATAATTTATAACTCCAAAAATCAAAACACCGGCAAGCACGCCTGGAACTGTTCCAATTCCACCTGTTGTTGAAACACCACCAACAACGCAAGCTGCAATAGCATCGAGCTCATACATATTACCGTAGTTGTTTGTTGCACCACCTGTTCTTGCAGCCTCTAAAACACCTGCAAGTCCGTACAAAAGCCCTGCAAATGCATATACAAAAATCAAAACTTTAGATACATTTATACCAGAAACCCTTGCTGCATTTACATTTCCACCAACTGCATAGATGCTCTTCCCAAGTGCTGTTTTATTCAGTAATACCCAAACCACCAAAGCAACTATTAGAGCAATTATTAAAATATATGGAATTGAATACTCACCTGAAATTCCGATATAACCTGTTCCTAAGTTTGTAAAATCAGATCTCAGTCCACCTATTGGCTGTGAATTATTAGGTGGCATGTTAAAATATAAAGAGTTAGCACCATAAATAATAACCATTGAACCTAATGTTGCTATAAATGGTGGTAAATTTAATCGAGATATTGCAACACCGTTTATGATACCAAATAATAATGTTATAGCCATAGCTATTAAAATTGGAACAATGAGGGGAAGTTGAGGAAGTTCAGGAAAAAATCTTCTTGCATAGTCAGCAGTTTGAAGCATTGAAGCAGAAACAACTGCTGCAAGACCGACTGCTCTTCCTGCGGACAAATCAACCCCGCCAGTAATCAAAACAAGGCTCATGCCAAGCGCAATGATTGCTCTTGTTGATGACTGCAAAAGTATGTCTCTAAAACATCTCCATGAAAGAAAGTCTGGACTAATAAACGCTATAACTATTATCAAGGCAAGTAAAATAAAATAGATTGCGTTTTGAGATAATATCTGTCTTGCTCTCTTTGCATACGACATTTCAAAAATGACCTCCTTAAAAATTTTATGCTGAAAATTTGGTTGCAAGTTTCATAATCTCTTCTTCTGTTGCCTCATTTCTTTCCAAAATGCCTAAGACTCTTCCTTCACACATCACAAGAATTCTGTCAGACATTCCTAAAAGTTCTGGCATCTCAGAGGAAATCATGATAATGCTCTTGCCCTCTGTTGCAAGCTGATTTATAAGGTTGTAAATCTCAAACTTCGCACCAACATCAATTCCGCGCGTTGGTTCATCCAAAAGTAGTATCTCAGGCTCTGTCAAAAGCCAGCGAGCAATCAATACCTTCTGTTGGTTGCCGCCAGATAAATTTTTTATCTGAGCTTTGTACGACGGTGTTTTTATCCTCAAAATTTCTATAAAGTTCTGTGTGTCAAGAAGTCTTTTTTTGTCATTTAAAAGTCCAAAACTATTTAAATATCTTCTTAGACTTGCCAAAGTAGTATTTTCTAATATATTTAATTCTGGAATAATTCCAGTTAATTTTCTATCTTCTGTGAGCAGTGCAATTTTATTTTTTATAGCATCCTGGGGATTTTTGATTACAACTTCCTTACCCTTGATAAAAATTTTGCCTTCTTTAATACTTCTCAATCCAAAAATAGCTTCTATCAGCTCTGTTCTTTGAGCCCCCACAAGCCCTCCAATTCCTAAAATTTCACCTTTTCTTAGTTAAAATGATACATTTATGAACGATTTTGGATCAACAGAAGTTAAATTTTCAACTCTCAAGATAACCTCAGAGGGGTTATTTGTTTTTTGTGGGAATCTATCTGACATCTGTCTTCCAACCATGTTTGCAATCATCATATCTGGTGTAAGCTCTGATATTGACCATGAACCTACAACCTTGCCATCTCTCATTATTGTAACTTCGTCGGCTATCTCAAAAATTTCCTCAAGCTTGTGAGATATATAAATTATCGAAACACCCTTTGCCTTCAAATCTCTTATTATTCTAAACAAATGTTCAACCTCATTTTCTGTCAAAGAAGAAGTTGGCTCATCCATGACAATTACCTTCGAATTGTAAGAGACAGCCTTAGCAATTTCAATCAGCTGAACCTTTGATACAGAAAGATGCCCAACAATTGATTTCGGATCAACATCAATCTCAAGCCTCTGTAAAAGTGCTTTGGTATCTTCGTACATCTTTTTGTGATTGACAAATTTCAAAGGTCCCAAATTAACTCTGGGAAATCTTCCAAGCCATATATTTTCCATTACATTTCGCTAGTTTACTGGTTGAAGCTCTTGATGAATCATCGAAATCCCAAGCTTTATTGCATCAATTGGACTGTGAATATGAACATGCTGACCGTCTAAAATAATCTCACCACTATCAGGTTTATAAATTCCAAACAAACATTTCATTAAAGTTGACTTTCCAGCTCCATTTCCACCCAAAAGCGCATGAACAGTTCCCTTTTTGATTTTCACTGTAACATTGTCAAGTGCCTTAACACCTGGAAATTCTTTTGTAATCCCGTTCATCTCTAAGATATATTCGGTCTTTGCCATGACAAATACATTTCTTGTTCATTTTTTACCAGACAAAACCAAATTCAAAATTACTGCCACCTTGCCATATAAAAATGTTGGCATACATGACAAGGTGGCAACTGTTTATATTTTTTGACTATTCATTTACATATTTTTTCATTTCCTCTAAATTTTCTTTTGTAACCTTTTGATATGGAACCCAAATATATTTTCCATTTGTTATTTCAAACCCTACATTTTCTTTTGTGGGTTTTTCACCCTTTGCAAGAACATATGCTAAGTTAAATGTAGCTTTTCCTTGAGCTTTTGCATCGTTCAAAACAGTTCCCAAAAAGGTTCCTTCTTCAAGAGCCTGAAGACCCGGTGTTGTTGCATCAACACCCACAACAGGAATGTACTTGCCATCTTTAAAATATCCTGCTGCTTTTAACGCCTCAATTGCACCAAGTGCCATATCGTCGTTATTGCAAAAAACAGCTTCAATTTTATCACCAAACGATGCCAAGAAAGCTTGCATTTTCTCCTAACCTTTCACCCTGTCCCACATAGCTGTATCCTGTGCAAGACATTTTACTCTAATCCCTGCTGCCTCAACTGCCTTGATTGAATATTCGGTCCTCAAAATTGCATCCTGATGGCCAGGTTTACCTGTTATCATAACATATTGCATAATTCCATCATGGTTTTTGTCTGCTTCGGGGTGAGATTTCCAATATTCTGCCATAATTCTCCCTTGCAAAGTTCCAGACTGCTCAGCTTTAGCGCCAACATAGTAAACTTTGTCCCACTTTTTCATATCTTCTGGAAGCGGCTCTCTGTTGAAGAACACAACTGGAATGTTTGCTTGTTTTGCCTTATCAATCAACACACCTGCTGCTGTTCTGTCAACAGGGTTGATTGCAAGAGCATCAACTTTCTTGGTTATAAATAAATCAATCTTATCATTTTGAGTTGACTGGGAGTTTTGACAATCAACAAAGTCAAGCTTTGCTTTGTCTTGCCCCTCTTTTGCAATTGCATTTCTAACACCTGTCATAAATGTGTCGTCAAACTTGTAGATTGCAACACCAATATAAGGCTTGTTTTCTTCTGACGTTCCACTTGAGCTGTCATTTGTACTCTTATTACTACAGTCGACAAGAATAAGTGAAATAATCAAAACCATTGATACTAAAACCACCCAAAATTTCTTTTTCTTGAACATTTACTAAAACCTCCTCATGTTATTTAGTTTTTATATAAATTCTGATTACATTATCAAATTTAAATCAAAATTAATAACAGATCACTAAACTTTTTTGTCAACTTTTTAAGCTTTTGAACAAATAAAATAAAAAATTTACTGCAATTTTTTGTAGTCAATTTTTTGCTGTATATTGGAGTTTAATTTAATAACCCCAGATGTTAAAATAGTTTTAAAGAAGTGTGTAAAAAAATGTCCTCAACAAAAAATTTCATATTAAAGTACTTAATAATTACAGTTTCTCTCTTGCTTCTGCTTATCTTGGTAAAGCTATCAGTTAGTGACTTTTTAGTCATTCGTAAAATGGGCAATTTAAATAACTTTTTGCAAAATAATTATATAAACTGTGCTGTTATACTACCAAAAAAACGAAATGTATTGGAAAGAATTTTTAGGCGAGTTTGAACAATTTGCCCAAGCGCAAAAAGTGTTATCAGAGACCATCTTTTATGAATTTGAACAAAAGGAGGTTTTTGAGTTAAAACTGGCTCTTTTTTCAAAGTTTGATTTTGTCATACTTTGTGACCTATTTCATAGCAATGAGATTAAATCTTTAATTAAACAGCTAAAACAACAAAAAATCAAAGCAATATCTATTCTCAACAGTAATCTCAAAAATTTTTTTGATACAACGCTGGGTTTTGACTATTTTCAAAAGGGTAGACTTGTTGCAAGTAACATTGAAATTGTGGCAAAACAAAAAAATTTAGTTAGACTTAAAATTGCAGTCATAACCAATACAATCAACAGAAGTTTATCAGGTAATAGTGAAGATGAAGGTATAAAAAGCTATTTAAAAGAAAAAGGAATAGAATTTTCTGTAGATTTATTTGCAACTGAATATGGAAATGCTGAGTCAGAAAAACTTTTAAATAACATAATTACAGTTCAGCAATACAATTGTTATTATACAACTGAAGAGCTTGAGACTTTTGCATTTATTGATAGTTTTGTCAAATCTCCAAAAGACTCAAATTTTATCTTTATAGGTTCAGGGGATGATTCACGCCTTTTAAGATACAAAGATGAAGAACTTATTGATAGGCTTGTTATGCCAAATTACGATGAACTTGCTATCAAGTCTATTTTGATTATGAAAGATTTTGAAAAGTTGGCTTTTAAAAACTAATTTATTTCTGTATCAATAATTGTTAAATAGGTTGGGTGATGAATATGATGCTAACATTCAAAACTTACAAGGCAAAGCTTATATTCTTTATTTTAACCATTATGCTTATAACAATTGCAATAAATTTATTAATTTAGCTTAACGTCAATTTTCTTCACAACTACTTTGATAAGACTTACCATAACATTGAAAGTATCAATACTATAACAAATAATTTTGGAACAATAAGTAGAAGCATTTAATCTTATGTTATTTCTGGAGATTCTGACTCAATTTTAAATGTCTATGACAGTTTAAATTCTATATCTTATGAGCTTGCCCAGCTTACTTGCCAGAGTGAAGATGAAATAGTTTATAAAAGAAGTATTACTAACATATATAAAACAATAAATAATGACATTGACATGGTTATACTTTACAAAAAACAAGGAAAAGATTATACAAAAAAGCTTTTAGACACAATTGAAAGTTTAGATTATGCAAATTATTTTCTACAGAAATTTACTCAAAGTAAAATAAATCATAGTGTTGAATATTATAACAGTTTAAAAAGTTCTATTCGAAAGATAACCAATACAAACTATGTGGTAATAGCGTTGTGGTTTGTACTTTCAATAATTGTGAGCCTTCTTTTCACAAAAGAACTAACAGACCCTATATCAAAACTTGCAAAGTATTCAAATAAGGTTGCAAAGGGAGAACTAAATTTTTCAATACCAAAAGTTGAACCCGCAGATGAACTTGGAATTTTAAATAATTCTTTTAGTGACATGCTTGAAAACATAAAAGATATGCTGAAAGAACTTGAAGATAAAGCTGAGCTCGAAAAAGAACTTGCAAAGAAAGAAATAGAGATGGTAAAGTATCAACAAGCATTGCAAGAGGCAGAACTAAAGTCACTCCAAGCTCAGATAAACCCACATTTTTTGTTTAATACATTAAATACTCTTGCCCAAATGGCAATGTTATAAAATGCTGATAAAACTTATGATATGCTTATAAAAACTTCTAATTATCTTAGATATTGCGTTCAAAACATCAATAAGCTTGAACATTGAGCGAAGAGGTTGAAAATGTGAAGAATTATATATTTATTCATAATGTAAGATTTAGAAACAAAATTAATTTTGAAATTGACATTGAAAAAGAAATTGAAGATGCAAAAATACCAAGCATGATACTTCAGCCTATAGTTGAAAATTATATCGTTCATGGATTTGCAAAGAAGAGAGAAGGAACAATAAAAATAGTTGCCAAAAAATATTATAATAGCTATGTAAAAATTCAAATTATAGATAATGGCAGTGGTATAGAACCCAAAGTGCTAACAGAACTTGCTAAAAAATCCTACGTTTCTAAAACATCTGCAGGCATAGGAATTGAAAACATTACAAAAAGACTTGAGTTTTTCTTTGGAATAAAAGAGCCTATTTTTATTGAGTTGAAGAAAAACGTAGGAACAACCTTAACAATTACAATACCATATATAAATTAATTATTAAGAATAATAGAGGGAGTTGAAAATAATGAGAAAGATTCTTATATGTGATGATGAGTCTATTGTAATTGAATCAATTTCGCATATATTAAAAAAACTTTTTAGAACAGATGACCATTGACGAAGCTTATGACGGAGAAGAAGCACTACAAAAGCTAATGTTTGAAAATTACCATGTAGTTTTCGTAGACATACAAATGCCAGATATGAGCGGAATAGAGGTAATGGAAGAAATACGTAAAGTAAAAAAAGATCCTTTTCCTCTTTTCATTATTATCTCAGTCCATGGCAAATTTGAATATGCAAGAAAATCGGTTGAGCTTGGTGCATTTTCTTATATACTAAAGCCCTACTTGGTCTCAGACATTGTAAATATTACAAAAAAAGCTTTTGAAGAAATTGATAATATTTTATCCAAGCAAAAAGAGGAAATGGAGAGAAAAAAATTAAAGCAATGTAATTTTTAATAGAAAATAAGTTTTTATTTTTTATCCTGAATAGCAAATTATTCTCCGATTTTAACTTAAGGCAATTAGAACAGTTTCTTGAAATTCAAAACCTTTAGTATTGTATTGTTGCAATTTTGAAGGTAGAGCAGGAAAATTCGTTAAATAATATAGACATCTTAAGTGAACTTAAAACTGAAATTAAATCAGCATTTTTAAACAAATGTATTGTATCTTTTTTGTCTCCAAGCTCCCTTTTGTGTATATTTTCAGCCGAAAGTGAAACTTACAAAGAAGTCTTAAAAGATAAGGTAAAAAAGATAATCAAATCTAAAACAGATGCCAAAATACAAATAGGTTTAAGCAACTTATGTAATCTTTATGATGACTTTGAAGAAGCATTCTACGAAAGTTGCAGTAACATAATCACTGAAGATAATGAAGAAACCACAGATTTATATGTGGAGCTTCAAATATTAGAAAAAAGACTGTTAAATTAACTTTTAAAAACAACCAATTTTATTTAAAAACAGCAGTAAATTTTAGAGCTTATAAAAAAATACACTTTGGCATATGGGATTAACCAAGCGCGATACAAGATAATTTTGTTTGTTATTTAGCTTTTAATTGAAATTAACATTAAAGAAAATGTAAAAGTCATATATGCAATGGAAAAATTTTTAAAAGACATTATTTCAATTGACAATGAAATGGAGATAACTCAAAAATCATTTGAAATAATCCAAATAATTATCAGCGAAGCAGCAGTACAAAAGAAAGCATATAGCTCAAGTAATATAGTTTCACAAGCCATTGAATACATTAAAAACAATTTTAAAAGAAACATTACCTTAGAAGAGATGAGCCAAGTATTAAATATTAGTCCTTATTATTTTAGTAAAATATTTAAAAAATCAGTTGGTATAAACTTTAAAGAATACCTAATAAAACTGAAAATGGAGCACGCACAAAAACTTTTAATAGAAACAAATATGCCAATAAAAGAAATAGCATACGAAATTGGATTTGATGACCCCAATTATTTTATCAAAGCATTTAAAAAATACACGGGCTTGACACCTACTTTAGTTAGAAATAACAGAAAAAAATAAAAGTGAGGAAACAATAATGAAAAAGGTCTTAAAGTCTAAAGTAATCGTGATAGTATTAGTTATTGTGTTAATTTTTATTGTTATCTTTTTGTTTACTTATACTCACTTTTTAAAAAAGAACAATATTAATCGCCCGTTTAAAATTGGTTTTGCAATGAGTACACTTAAAGAAGAAAGATGGTTTTTTGACAGAAAATATCTCATAGAGGTTGCAAAAAAGAAAGGTTTTGAAGTAGAGTGGACCAACGCAAACGAAAATGATTTAACCCAATATCAACAAGTCAAATACCTTATTTCAAAAGGTATAAACTTACTTGTTATAGTCCCAGCAGTTATGACTCTGCAAAAAATGCAATTGAACTTGCAAACCAGAAAAACATCCCGGTTATTTGTTACGACCGAATAGCCTTAGATGCAAACATAGATGCCTATGTAGGATTTAATAATCAAAAGATTGGCGAAATTATGGCAAAATATTTACTGCAACAATCACCTTCAGGCAATTATGTTTTTATTTTAGGAAATCCTAAGGATTATAACACCTATCAAATAAAAGAAGGATACAGAAAAATCCTGAGTCCATTTATAAACTCAGACCACATTAAGATTCTTCTTGAGGACTACTGTTATAAGTGGAAAAAAGAGTATGCATATGAATATGTGGCAAAGCTTCTTCAGGCAGGAAAGCGTATAGATGCAATTTTGGCACAAAACGACTCTTTAGCAGAAGGTGCCGTTTCTGCCTTAGCTGAAAAAAGGCTTGCAGGAAAAATTCCAGTTGTAGGGCAGGATGCTGAGCTTAGCGCTTGTAAAAGGATTATAAATGGATATCAGCTCATGACAATATACAAACCAATTAAAAAGCTTTCTGAGCTTACAATAGAAATTTCTGAAAAGCTTATTAAAAAAGAAAAACTACCTTCTTCAAAAAACTATATTAATAATGAATATAAAACAGTTCCAGCTTATCTGGACGAACCGATTGCTATAACCAAAAATAACATAAAATTAATAATTGAGGAAGGGTTCCGCTCGTATGAAGAAATATTTGGAAAATAAAAAGATGGCTGTCCTTTAAAGTTTCCCTTAGGGACAGCCACTTTGTTTTATGATTTCTTCCTTGACATAATATCAAGCCAAACTGCAAAGACAAGCACAAGACCTTTTACAATCAGCTGATAAGAATACTCTAAGTTCAAAAGGCTCATGCCGTTGTCAATAGAAGCCATAATCAATGCACCAATGATAGCACCTGGAATTGTTCCTTCACCACCCAAGGTACTTGTTCCGCCAAGGATTGCTGCTGCAATTGCATCAAGTTCCATATTCGTTCCAGCACCAGATGTTGCAGCGTCAAGTCTTGATGTTAATACAATTCCTGCCAGTGCCGATAAAAATCCCATGAGAATAAAAATCTTCATTGTAACATTTTTGATATTTATACCAGAAAGACTTGCCGCTTCTTTGTTGCCACCTATTGCATATACGTATTTACCAAATGTTGTGTTCTGTGAAACAAAGGTCAAAAGTATTGTGAATATAACAAGTATCAATACAGGAATAGAAATTCCCTCATAACTTATCATAACGCCTGTAAATGCAACAATAAGAGCAATTACAACTGCAGCTTTTGCAATTTCCAAGCCAATGGGCAACACTTCCAAATTATACTTTTTCCTTCTATTTCTCTGGCTAATGGTTAAAAATAGATATCCAACAATTAAAACAGCGCCAAAAACAATACTCAAAGCTTTGTTCAAATATCCCTGCCCGATAAAAGTAAAACTATCTTTAAAAGGTGATATTGTAATACCTTTGCTTGCTAAAAGCACACCGCCTCTGAAAACAAGCATTCCTGCTAAAGTAACAATAAATGCTGGCACACCTCTGTACGCAACCCAATACCCTTGCCATATTCCAATTAAAATACCAATTATAAGGACTGCTATGACTGTTGCAGGAGTGGACCAGCCGTGCCAGACCTGAAGTACACCAGCAATTGCTCCTGTAAAACCAACAACAGAACCAACCGAAAGGTCAATGTGCCCTGCAACAATCACAAATACCATACCGATTGCAACAAGTGCTGTGATTGCCATCTGTCTTGCAAGCATTGAAAGATTTCGCGGTGTCAGAAAGTTTCCATCTGTTAATATTGTAAATATTGTCCATATAAGAAGAATAGCAATTATAAGGGTATATGTTCTCAAATTCTTCTTCAAATTCATCCTTACCTTCCTCCTGTTGCCAAAGTCATTATCTTTTCTTGTGTTGCCTCTTCTGCAAGAAGCTGGCCGGCAATTCTGCCTTTTTGCATAACAAGAATCCTATCGCTCATACCTAAAATTTCTGGAAGTTCTGATGAAATCATCACAATACCCACGCCCTGTTCTACAAACTGGTTCATCAGATTATAAATCTCATATTTTGCACCAACGTCAATACCTCTTGTTGGCTCATCCAAAATCAAGATTTTAGGATTTGCCAAAAGCCATTTTGCAATAATAACTTTTTGCTGGTTACCACCGCTTAAGTTTTCAACCCTTTGGAAAGGTGAAGCTATTTTTATTCTCAGTTTCCCTACATAATCTAAAGCAGTGCTGAGTGACCTTGGTATATTTATTATCCCTCCGTTTGCAAACTTCTGGTAGTTCGGAAGCAAAATGTTATCCTTTATATCCATCATGAGCACAAGCCCATATCGTTTTCTGTCTTCTGAAAGATAGCATATCCCATGTTCAATTGCCTCTCTGGGGCTATTTATACTTATTTTCTTTCCTTCAAGCCAGATTTCTCCTTCTTTTCTGCCTGGATATGCCCCAAATATGCTCATAAAAAGCTCTGTTCTACCAGCCCCCATAAGCCCTGCAATACCCAAAACTTCTCCTTCTTTTATCTCAAAGCTTACATTATCAATAATTTTCTTTTCTGGATTGTCTTTGTCATAGACAGAAAAGTTTCTAACTTCCATAATTGTTCTTTTTGCTTTGTGTGGTACTTTTGGATATCTTTGAGTAAGCTCACGACCAACCATTCTTTTTATTATTTCATCCTCTTTCAAAGCTGATATCGGGTCTGTTGATATTGTTTTGCCGTCTCTTAAAACTGTTACTGTGTCTGCAATTTCAAAAATTTCTTCCAATCTGTGAGAAATATATATGCATGTAACACCATGGTTTTTCAGGTCTTTCAAGATTCTAAAAAGCTGTCTGGTTTCGCTTTCTGTTAAAGCTGCTGTGGGCTCATCAAGTATTAAAATCTTACTATCTTTTGAAATTGCCTTTGCTATCTCCACCATCTGCTGCTGGCCTATCCCTAAATTCTCTACTTTTTCATATACATCTATCTCTATATTTAGCTTCTCAAACAGTTTTTTCGAATCAGCATAAACCTTATTCCAGTTAATAATTCCATTTACAACTGGCTCTCTCCCAAGAAAAATGTTTTCGCCAACAGTCATCCCTTTGACAAGCGTAAGCTCCTGGTATATTATGGCTACTCCTGCATGCTCACTGTCCTTAATGTTTCTAAAATGCTGTTTTTTGCCTTCTATAAAAATATCACCGCTGTACGTGCCATGCGGATAAACCCCGCTTAAAATCTTCATAAGGGTCGATTTGCCTGCACCGTTTTCACCAACAAGGGCATGAATTTCACCTTTTTTCACCCTAAAAGTTACATCATCAAGTGCCCTGACACCTGGAAATTCCTTTGTTATGTTCACCATTTCAAGAATGTATTCGCTCATATCAAATACCACCTTCACCCCTTCAAAATTAAATTTCTGAGAAGGGGCACACACCTCCCCTTCCCAGAAAATCAGCCAAGCTTTATAACTGAAACTTTAGAATTACTTCTTTCCATAAACCTGCTGTTTTGTAAACCAACCGCTCTGAATCAATACCTTGTCAATGTTTGACTTATCAACTGCAACAGGTGTTAAAAGTATTGATGGAACATTGAGTTTTCCGTTGTAAACCTTGCCATTTACATCTTTGAGCTGAGAAACCTTCTTGCCTTTTGCAAGCTCAACTGCAACTTCTGCAGCTTTTTTAGCCAGAAGTCTTACATCTTTGAAAACTGTCATTGTCTGTGTACCCTCAACAATTCTTTTAACAGCTGCCAAATCAGCATCCTGGCCAGTTACAACAACCTTTCCTGCAAGACCTTGAGCTTTGAGAGCTTGAATAATTCCGCCTGCTGTTCCGTCATTTGGAGCCAAGATTCCTTGAACGTTGTTCTTTGCTGCAGTAAGTGCATTCTCACAAAGTCTTAATGCTTCTTCTGGTTTCCAGTCTTTTACTGGCTGATCAAAGAGAACTTTGACTTTGCCGCTCTTTACAAGAGGCTGGATATACTTCATAGCACCCTGGTAGAAAAGTGTGGCATTATTGTCAGTTGGAGCGCCTCTGAATACAAAATAGTTGCCCTTTGGAACCTTTGATGTTAAGTATTTACCCTGAAGCTCACCAACTTTTACGTTGTCAAATGAGATGTAAAGGTCAACATTTGCATTTTTTATCAATCTGTCATATGAAATTACTGGTATTTTTGCCTTGTGAGCTTCTTCAATAATAGATGTGAAAACTTCTGCGTTGTTTGGAACTATAACAAGAACATCTACACCTTGGCTAATCAAATTTTCACATTGTTCTTTCTGCTTTACGTCATCCATATTTGCTGCTTGCACTAATACTTTTGCGCCCAGTTTTGTAGCTGCCTTTACAAATTCATCTCTGTCTTTGTGCCATCTTTCCTCCTGCAGTGTTGCAAGAGAAAGTCCAATTTTAATCTGTTTTGACGATTTAGCTTTTGCATATTTTGGAACAATCGCAAAGCCTATACCAATTATGAAAGCGACCGCAACAAAAATGGCAACAATTTTTAATAGTGACTTTTTCATTACAATTTAACCTCCCTCTTAAATTTTTTTGTTTGTTTTGCAATATCATTTTAACAATAAACATTTACAAAAACACTATTATTTTTTGTCTTCTTAGTGGAATTATTAAATATGTTTTATAAGGTGAATAGTACTTTTTTGAAATCAAAAAATTGCTATGGGTAAGTTGTAAACAAAATGTTATAATGAGACGTAAGGGGGCAGTAATAAAAAATGAAGACAAAACTGCAAAAACTCAGTTTTAGAATTATGGTAATTTTTAGCATCATTATTTTTGTTGCAATTATTTTGTATGACATTTACAGTATACGATTTATAAATACCACAACCAAAAAGGTCAATCTAAAAAGTACTACGCGAATTATGATTATACTTCCTGAAAATCAGATATATTGGAGCTGGTTCTTAGACCAATTTAATAAAATATCCGAAAAACAAAGCATCTTACCTGATATTGTTTTTTACAATACCTCTTCAGAGGCTTACAAGTTTTTAAAGCTTGCTGAGGTTGTAAAACCAGATGCTATTGTAATGTGCAACATATATAACTCAAAAGAGATAGCTCAAGCTTTGTCCAGTTTGAAAAATAAGGGCATCTTTATAGTCTCTTTGTTCAATGACATGCTATTTAGATACGAAGATGTATTTGTGGGAATTGACTATTATTATAAAGGAAAAATTGCTGGCAAAATCATATATAGAGTACTTAGAGAAAAGCAAAGTGTACCAACTAAATTGAAAATTGCAATTGTAAATCCTTTGTACACAACCATAGGTGGTACACTGGAAGTAAAAGGACTTGTGGATTTTTTAAAAGAAAAAGGAATAAGAGATGTGACAATAAAGAACTTCAATTTCGAGTATCCATCTTTTCCACCTGAAGAGGTAGCAAGACAATTAATCCTTGAAAATGCTCAGAAATTCAATGTTATTTATGTTGGAAGCGAAACTGATACTATGCAAGTAGCCCAGAACATTTTAACATTCAACAAGCTTGATCAATTTATAATTATTGGTGCTGGAACCAACGAGAAATTGCAAAAGTATGTAAGAGAAAAGATAATCAATGGAATTATAAATGACAACGGGCAGTTAATATCCCAAAAGTTATGTGAAGCAATACTTAGCTGGAAAAAGTTTGGCCATGCTTCTTCTTACATCTCAACTAACTTTGAAGTGATTGAATAAGGTGATAAAGATGAAATTTTTCTCTTTGCAGAGTAAGCTCCTTGCTTTTTTCTTAATCTTAATTGTCTCTCTGTTAGCAATAGACATTCTGATTCAGTACAATAACAATTATCTTATAAGTTTAGTCAACGAAACATTAGATACAATTAATACAATCAACAGAACAAAGCAGGATATCAATATCCTCAATTCAAATATCCAAAGATACTTAAGTCTTGGCGATTCAGATTCAATGCTTGCGGTTTACGGTTCGATAAATTCAATAGATGAAAAACTTTCTATGTTAGAAAGCAAAATTCTGAGCAGAGAAGAATATTTATATTATACAAATCTGAACGCCCTCTTTGAATACTTGATCAAATTGGCTGAGAAACTTATTATTTACAAAAAAGGTAATCTTCCTCTTGCAAAGGTCTACTCCGAATATATAGATTTTTCAAGTTTTCTAAATAAATATCTTGAAAAATTTAGTGAGCAAAAAGTAAAGTTTACTATGGAAATTCATATTAAAGCTCAACAGCAATTAAATACAATAAGAAGGGTAAACACAGCTGTAATCTTAATCTGGACATTATTTGCAACACTTTTGAGTATCGTTTTCAGTAGCACATTTACAACTCCCATCATAAATCTTTCAAAGGTTGCGAATAAAATAGCCCATGGAAACTTGGAGGTTCAGCTTCCTTCTTATTCATCTAACGACGAGGTGGCCATTTTGTATGATTCATTTTCTAATATGATATCTAATATAAAAGAGATGGTTAAAAAACTGGAAGAAAAGGCTGACTTAGAAAGAATGTATGCCCAGCAAAAAATTGAAGCAATCAAATACAAACAGGCTCTGCAAGAGGCTGAGCTTAAAAACCTTCAAGCACAGATTAATCCTCATTTTCTTTTTAACACTCTAAACACAATCCTTCAGATTGCAATGTTTGAAAATGCTAAGCAAACATATGAAATTCTACTGAGAACCTCAAACTATCTTAGATATGTTGTGCACAATATAAATAGAATAGTGAAACTAAAGGAAGAAATAGATAACGTAAAGAACTATATGTATATCTATTCCATGCGATTTGGTGATAGAATAAGATTAGATATAGAAATTGAGGACGAATTAAATGAACTTCTTGTTCCATGCATGATATTGCAACCACTTGTGGAAAATGCTATTATTCATGGTTTCAAAGAAAAAGAAAGTGGTGAAATAAAGATACTTGCAAAGAAAAACTACAATCAAGCAATTATTGAAGTTATTGACAATGGGCGTGGGATTGATTTTGCTACTATCGAAAATCTCAAAAATTCGTCTTTTGAGGAAACCAAAACAACAGGAATAGGTCTTAGTAACATTGCCAAGCGTCTTTCTTTCTTTTACAGAATTGCAAATCCTCTGACCGTGGAAGCAAATCCACAGGGCGGTACAAAAGTAACAATACGTGTACCATTTTTAACAGAAATATCGCAGCTTCCAAAACAAGAGGTGGACATATGATGTACAAAATCTTAATTGTTGATGATGAAAAAATTGTTGTAGACTCAATTAAATTTATATTGGAAAATAATCTCAAAGAAAATATTGAGATTACAACCTCTTTGTCTGGAAGAGAGGCTTTAGAAAATTTGCTTTTCTATCAATACCACATAGCATTTATCGACATAAAAATGCCAGACTTAGATGGTCTTGAGCTGATTGAGGAATATCGTAAATTAAGAAATTCTGAATTTCCTCTTTTTATAATAGTTTCTGCTTACGATAAATTTGAGTTTGCCAAAAAAGCTATAAAAGAAAAAGCTTTTTCGTATATACTAAAGCCTTATTCAATAGATGATATCTTGTCAACTGTTAAGTTAGCTATATCTCAGGTAAATCAGATATTAGCAAAAACAAGAGAAAATATAGAAAAAAATACCCAGTTGATTGTAATGCGAAATCTTTTGGAGAACAGTTTCTTACCCACCCTTATTTTTAAAAACGCCTTGGATATGGTTGATATAAACCAATATGAAAAAATTTTTGATATAAATCTAAAAAGTGGGTTTCTGTGCGTTGTGACTCTTAAAGATAAAAGTGATTTCATTTTAAATTTTCGTGAATTAGAAAATGTAAGGAAAGATATGAAAATTTCTTTTGAGCAGAAGGCTCTTATTTCAATTGGTATGGGGGAATATTTGATATGTTTTTTCCCCGCAAAAGACCAAAAGGAAGTGAACTTGTTAAAGGAGAAAATTCAAGAAATCTTGAAACAAAAACCCTACTGGGATGATATAAAGATTGCTTTTAGTGACTTTTATTATTTGGAAGAAGGATATGAGAATGCTTTCTGGGAAGCATATTACAATATTCTTGATATTGATGCAACCAATGACAAAGAAGAAAACGAGCACTCTTTGCTTCTGATTGAAAACTTAGAAGCAAAATTGATACATTCTATTAACAACCCAACCCAAGTTCCTTTAATAGAAAACTACATCAATCAGCTCCACAAGTACTATCTCGAAGTATTTGGTGAAAACAATTTTAAATTCAAAATGATAAAGTTAATTATAATGCTCCTGCTTGAAACTGAAGCAACCAACAAGGAAGAATCTTTCGATATAGAAAAAATAATTATTGAAATTTTAAACGGTGATTCATCCCGTATTCTTGAAATAGCAAAAAGAGCAATATTTGCTCTTTTTGGCAAAGCAAAAATAAACCATGAACAGATTATAAGCAACGACTCAATAAATAAGGCTATAAATTTTATCAATCAAAATTACAATCAAGAGATATCACTTTCACAAATAAGTGCAACTTTTAATTTTAATCCGTATTATTTTAGTAAGCTTTTCAAAAAATATACTGGTGTTAGCTACAAAACTTACCTTACAGAATTGAGAATCCAAAAGGCTTGTGAACTTTTAAAAAATTCATCAAAAAGCATAAAGGAGATAGCTTTCATGGTTGGATTTTCAGATCCAAACTACTTCATTAAAGCTTTTAAAAAATTTGTTGGCGTTACACCTTCTGTTTACAGAAGTATGTCAGATTAAAATAATTTAATTTTTGAAGAGGGATGACTAATGAAATGGTTAACCATTCAAAAAGCAAATAAAGTAGTTAAAAAAAATCACTTAAACTTTGGTTTTCTGGTGTTAATTTTTATTCTTTCGATAGTAGGAATTGTTATTTACATGTTATATTCTAATAAATTCCATAACAAAACTCAAACCCCTGTTAAACCATCAAAAGTGGTCATTGGCTTTGCAATGGGAACATTGAAAGAGGAGAGATGGTTTAAAGACAGAGACATCTTAATTGCCAAAGCCCACGAAAGAGGTTATGAAGTTGAATGGGTCAATGCAAACGAAAACGATGTGGAGCAAATAAACCAGGTAAAATACTTGCTTACAAAGAATATTAACATTTTAATAATCGTCCCTAACAACTATGAAAAGTGTAGCAGTGCTGTAAGCCTGGCCAAAAAGCGCGGCATCAAGGTTATTAGCTATGATAGGCTTGTGAGAAATAGCGATATAGATGTATATGTGTCATTTAACAACTATAAAGTCGGAGAACTTATGGCAAAGTGGCTTATAAAGAAAGTTCCAAGGGGTAACTATGCATTTTTATTGGGTGACCCCGGTGATTATAACGTTCAGATGATAAAGGAAGGATATCACAAAGTTTTAGACCCTTTCATTGAAAAAAAACAAATCAACAATGTGCTGGAAGAGTATTGTTATAACTGGAGAAAAGAATATGCCTACAATTATATCAACAACCTGTTGGAACAGCACAAAAGAATTGATGCTGTTTTAGCATCCAATGACTCCCTTGCAGAAGGAGCGATTATGGCACTATCTGAAAAAAGATTAGCAGGAATTGTGCCTGTCACAGGACAGGATGCAGACATATCTGCTTGTCAAAGAATTGTCAAGGGTACTCAGCTGATGACTGTCTATAAGCCCATCGATAAACTTGTCGATTTGACCCTTGAAATAGTAGACAGGTTGATAAATAATAAAAGTCTTAACCCACCTTTAATGTTAAATAACGGTTACAAAAATGTCCCTATGTTTTTTATTGACCCAATTGGTGTAGATAAAAGCAACATAAACGAGACGGTAATAAAGGACAATTTCCATACATGGGAAGAAGTTTATATTGTAAAGTAAGTTATAAATTATGTTTGCACAAAATATGAATGATTAGTCTTTTAAAAATATACCTTGCGACAAAGCCTATAAGTTCAATGGGAGGATAGACAATGGAGAAAAAACTTTACATAGGAACATCTGGCTGGGTCTATTCTCATTGGAAGGAAATTTTTTATCCTGCCACCCTGCCTTATGAAAAAAGGCTGGAGTTTTACTCAAAACACTTTGCGACTTCCGAAGTAAACTCATCTTTTTACCATCTGCCACAGGAAAAAACTATAATAAACTGGTATAACTCTACTCCAGAAGGTTTTATATTCTCCATTAAGGCTCCACGGTCTATAACACATTTAAAGAGGCTCTCTGCAGTAGATGAAGAATGGGAAAAGTTTAAAAATAGGATAGACCTGCTTAAAGAAAAACTTGGCCCTATTCTCTTGCAATTTCCTTCAAGTTTTAAAAATGATGAAGAAAATTTGCAAAGAATAATACACTTTTTGAAAGGAAAAGAATCGTATAAATTTGCCTTGGAATTCAGGCATAAAAGCTGGTGTGATGAAGAAGTCTATGAGATTTTGAAAAGTTTGAATGCAGCTTGGACAATAGCAGACTCCTCCCGATATCCCAAAGCAAAAGTCATAACAGCAGATTTTTGTTATATCAGAATGCACGGTCCACAAAGCCTTTACAGTTCAAGTTATTCAGAGCAGCAACTGAAAGAACTGGCAGATGAAATAAGGCAGTATGCGAAAGTTTGCAATGAGATTTATGTATATTTTAACAATGATGCAAATGGCTGTGCAGTGAAGAATGCTAAGACTTTGATGGAGTTTACCTCAGATATACTTTGATTCTAAAAATTAAAGGTGGGCTTTCAACACCCACCCTTTTTATTCAATACTTTACCTTTCCAAAACAATAGTTAATATAGACCTTGCTGGGGAGTTTCCACAGAATATTTTATCTTCAATGACCATATTCAACTCTATTTCCTCTGGGCTTTTATTTAGCACAACCACCGTTAAAGCATCATCCCCATTCTTTGCCGCCAAAACTTTAAGGTTTGAACTACTGCAGCTGCTTTTGACTACTTTAGCTCCCGGTTTTATGAATTTAGAAAAATGCCCTATATAATAATACGCATTTTGGTAGTGAATTTTTTTCTGGTCTATATCAACAATTATCGGTGCATCACAAAAGTTCCCAACATGATTGGGTCCGCCAACTGTGTCAAGAACAATATTCCAATCCATAAATCCAATTGTGTAGTTATTAAAATCACCAATTATCTCATGGGCATACCTTTCTCCAAGCTCCCAGGAACCAAGCTTCACCCCACCTTCCTGACAACCTTCGGTAAACACCAAATTCACATCTGGAAACTCTTCTTTTATTTTTTTGAGCTGGTCAAAATGGTCCCCTCCATACCAGTGGAATGCAACTCCCCACACATATTTTGCAGCTTCTTTGTCACTCAAAATTGTTTTTACCCTCTCATATATGATGTCTTTGTTGTGGTCCCATATAAGTATTTTTATATGGGAAAGCCCTTCTTCTTCAAGAGTTGGTCCTAAGTAATCCTTCACAAAATCTCTTTCCTCTTCAGCTGTGTATATGCACGACTCCCATACTTGAGTTGCCATTGGTTCATTTTGAACTGTCACTGCCCATATATTAATCCCTTCCTCTCGATAAGCCTTTATAAACTTACAGAAAAACCTTGCCCATGTTTTTTTATACTCCTCTTTTAGTTTTCCACCATGGCACATATCACCGTTTGTTTTCATCCATGCAGGCGGACTCCAAGGTGAAACAAGAATTTTTAGGTCTTTGCAATACTCCTTTATCCTTTTTAGAAGCGGAATTACCATCTTTTTGTCTCGTTCAATGTTAAAGTGTTTTAGTTCTATATCGCCTTCAACATCATCACAGCTGTAGCTGCCTGTACAAAAATCACAGCTGTTCATGTGAATTCTACAAAGTTTGTAGCCAAGCCCCTTTTCAGGGTCAAAGTACTCTCTTAAAATCTCCTCTTGCTGGTGTGGTAAAAGTGACATTATATTTACCGCAGCAGCTTCAGTCAGTGCCCCACCAAAGCCTATTATCTCTTGAAATGAAGTGGATGGCTCAATTGTTATAACAGTTTTCTCTTTTATTTTCTCACACTCTTTTATATTATCTACCTGCTGCATTGGAATGTCCTGATCTTTTGCTGTTATGTAACATGTAATTTTTTTAAACATTTTTAATTTGCCTCCCTTTGGATTTCTAATTAAATGAGTTAGTACTGGAATATATATTCATTCTACTTCAAGAGTTTTCTTGAGTAAATACACTAAATTTTAGAAAAGGTCTCAATTTTGTTGAAAAAAAATAGACCCCAAGTGCTCACCTTTTACCCCTTCACAGCACCCAGGGTAACCCCTTTTGTGACCTGTTCGTTCAGGGCAATATACACAATTAATGATGGAAGAGCTACTATTGTCATTACAGCAAACTGGACTGCATAGTTAGATGCATACTGACCTGCAAAGTTGTAAACTGAAAATGGTAGGGTTCGGAACTTGTCGGATGTCAAGTATGTTGCTGCCATAATAAATTCGTTCCATGTATTTAAAAATGTGGTAACGGTTACGGTGACCAGTGCGGGTTTTGAAAGTGGTAGAATAATCTGAAACAGGATTCTAAATATGCCGCAACCATCTATGATCGCCGACTCTTCTAAGGCTCGTGGAATACTTCCTATAAACCCCGTCATCAGGAACACTGCCTGTGGCAGCGAAAATGCAACGTATGGAATTATTAGTGCAAAATATGAATCCAGCATATTAAGTTGTCTGAAAATAACAAAGTTGGGTAGAAGCGTCGCATGAATTGGTATCATGAGCCCCAACAAAACATATGTTAAAACCTTGTTGCTCCATTTCCACTCCATTCTTACAAATGCATATCCCATCATCAGCGAAAACAGAACAACAAGCAAAACTGATACAACATTTACAATTATACTATTGACAAAATATTGCGGAATTTTTCCATCTCTCCAAGCAAGATAATAATTTATAAACTGTGGTGGATTGGGAATTTTGAGAATATTTGCCCCATATACATCTCCACTTTTACATAGTGAAAAATCAACCAGCCAAACAAGTGGAAACAGCTGTCCAATCGAGAACAGTCCCAGCACGACAATAAGTACAATCCTGCTTTTTTTGTTGAAACTACTTTCCCGTGCCACGTCAAAACCTCCCATGTCTTGTTAAAACTCATAATTTTCTGGTTTAAATATCTTCTGGAAAAGAATGTTGACAGCCAAACATGCTATAACAAATAGCACTGAAATTGCATTTGCATAACCATATTGATATGAATTAAACGCACGAATGTAAAGATAGTTGGCCAAAAACTGGCTTGCATCGCCGGGACCACCATTTGTAGTAAGATAAACTGTTTCCATCTGCTTTAAAGCATATATTATAGCTATTGTAAAATTAACCTTGATAACCGGCTGAAGCAGGGGCACAGTAATCTTTGTATAAAGCTTAACACCTGTTGCACCATCGATTCTTGCCGCCTCATATAGTTCTTCTGGTATGCCCTTTAGACCCGCGTAGTAAATCAAAAGCGCCCAACCAAATCCCTGCCACATACAGATTATAATAACTGATATTAAAGCTGTTTTAGTATCCCCCAGCCATTGCTGTTTCAAAAATCCCAAGAGCAAAAAGTCAAGTATCTTGTTTATAAGCCCGTATTGTGAGTCATACAAACTTACCCACATACGCGATGTTACAACAACTGGTATTACGCAGGGTATGAAGAATATTGTTCTGAAAATCTTCTCTGCTCTGCCACCAACTTTATCAATGAATATGGCAAACGCAAGGGCTATCGGGTGCTGAACAAATACATATGCCAGAGCAAGAAGTATCGCATTTCTCAGAGATTTCCAAAAGGTGGTGTCTGTAA
>OFGS01000054.1_pt1 | contig 33772 bp, 28 predicted proteins | sample 1521851 | NCBI WGS metagenome assembly OFGS01 (sample SAMEA3142070, study PRJEB24117) | hot springs metagenome
CCTCTAAATTTAAAATTCTTGCATACTCTTGTATGTCAGCATCGGTGTTTCTTATAGACTTTATTATCTCAGAAAGTTTTTGAAGTTCAACACCTCTTATTGCCGGTGGTTTTTGGAACATCATTCCAATCCCAAGCTTTGCTCTCTCATGTGTTGGCATGTATGTGATGTCGATGCCATTGAAAATTATCTTGCCTGACGTTATTTTGTATTTTGGAAGACCCATTATGCTCATCATGAGTGTTGTCTTTCCGCTTCCGTTTGGACCAAACAGAATGTGCGTCTCTCCATCCGGGATTGTGAGAGAGACGCCTTTTAAAATCTCTTTTGAGCCAACCTCAACGTGAAGGTCAATGATTTCAAGCATTTTTGCGACATCTCCTTGTCAAAATGGATTTGAAATCTTCTAACTTATTTATTATACCACCAAAATTGCATTTGCTAACAACAAAGATTTGGCATAAAATTTAAATCATCGTAAGAAAATTGTGGTAAAATAATATCATAATTGATTTTTAAAAAGGGTGAATGTAAAAAATGAAATTAGTTTTGGCCATTGTGTCAGAAGTGGATAAAAACAAGGTAAACCTTGCGCTTATTGAAAATGGCATCCCTGCAACAATTATCTATTCAACAGGCGGATTTTTGAACAGGGGCACTGTTACATTTATGATAGGTGCTGAAGATGAAAAGCTTGACGAGGTGATAGACCTTATAAAAAAGAATGTGTCAGAAAGGAAAGAGGTTTCAAAAAGTACACTTCTGCCAGCGCTTCAAAGCCTATTTTTTGTTAGCAAGCAAAAAATTGAACAGGGTGGAGCGGTGATTTTTGTGTTAGACATTGAAAACTTCTTGAAAGTTTGAGATGATAGTTTTAAAATATACCCTGTATGGGTATAATAATATAGGGGTGAAGTTAAGGATGATTTATGATTGTGCAGTGATTGGAGCAGGACCGGCGGGCTTGTCTGCTGCCATAAATCTTGCTCAGACAAACAGAAGTGTTGTTGTGTTTGCAACAAAAGAAGAAGACTCAAGTATCTACAGGGCACCTGAAGTGAACAACTATCTGGGGTTTCATGGTGTGTCCGGAAAAGAGCTTTTGCAGGCGTTTTATGACCATGCTAAAAAGATGGGTATTGAGATTGTGCACAAGAAGGTTATAAACTTCTACAAATCAGGTGACATTTTTACAATAAACGCAAACAATGAATTTTATGAGGCATATTCTGTCATTTTAGCAATTGGCACACCAAAGAAAACTTTGTTGGAAAATGAAGCTGAGTTTGTAGGTCGGGGAATTTCTTACTGTGCTGTTTGCGATGGGATGCTGTACAAGGGAAGAACTATTGCAGTAATTGGCGAAAGTGTTGAGGCTGAAGAAGAGGTTGAGTACTTGTCTGAGCTTGCAAAAAAACTGTACTATGTTCCACTTTATAAGAAGAATGAGTTTCATTTCAAAGACAATGTTGAGGTTATTTTGTCACGCCCAAAAAGTGTGTATGGGGAAGACTTTGTAAATGCATTAGAGCTTGAAGACAGGATATTCAATGTTGACGGAATATTTATAATAAGAAAGACAATGCCGGCTGACCAGCTAATTTACGGTCTTGAGTTTGCAGAAGATGGGCACATAAAAGTTGACAGCAAGATGCAAACATCAATTGAAGGGCTTTTTGCAGCAGGAGATTGTACAGGACGTCCTTATCAGGTTGCAAAGGCTGTCGGTGAGGGTCAGATTGCCGGGCTTTCAGCCTCAACGTATGTGAAGAGAATAAAAGAAGATCTCCCGAAAAAGGACTGATTCGGCAAAAAAGCCGATGAGGTCCTTTTTTTTTCACTCCCAATACAAAAGGCTTAGAAACATGTTTGCAAGCTTTGCCTGCTCTTCAAGAATGTTTTGAGGTGTTGTACCAAAACAAATAGGCACAATTTCTCTTGACTCCAAAGTCCACAAAAATGCTTTGAATTTTGGGTATTTGTCGATATTTTGCTGCATAAACCACAGAAGGTCGCACAGGTTTTTGTAAAGATCAGAATTTCTTTCTCTTTCCTGCTGGAATTTATTCAAATCTACAATGAGCTCAAACACCTTTGCAATCTTGTATCTGAATTCATCTTGTGCACAACTATTTTCAAAGCTTTTGCAAAAGTTCTGGTAGCTTTCACAAAATATCCTATACATTGTATTTCACCTTGAAGATTTGCAGGTTTTAAAAACTATTATACACTAGTTGATAAAGAAATAAAAAAAAATAAAAGGGCAGCTGAAAATTGCAATATTTCAAGCCGCCCTCTTATTAAAACCCACAAGACCCGCCGCAGCATCCGCTTGAGCATGAATATCCACTGCTGTCTGAACGCGAAGATGAGATTATATTAACGTTTTTGAAAACTGCCTCAAGCTCATGACTGTGGCAGTTTGGACATTCAATCTCTTTGTTTTCCCTCTCTTTAATAGATGCTCTAACATTGAACTCCTCACCGCATTCTTTGCATCTCAAATCATAGAATGGCATACCTTATACCCCCTTAGAAACAGTGAATATCTTAATATTTATTATAAGCAGCATTGAATACTATGTCAATATACTATAGTAGGGTATACTTAAAAACGAATAAATATCAACTAAAATGAAATACATTTGAGTATTCAAGAGATTACGCAATATATCTTTAAACATTTGTTTTTATGGTATAATCATTTTTGAAACAACAAGAAAGTTGAAAGGAAATAATAAATGTTTTGAGGGTGAAAGGTATATGCATGAGGTATTTTTTAACCTGGCAGAAAGATTAGGTGTAATTGTCACGTTGGCTTTTTTTCTATCAAGAACTAAATTGTTTGGCAATATACTGAACCAGCAATTAAATATTATTCAAAAAATAGGGTTAATAATAGGGGGAAGATTATTTGGGATATTAGGGACATATTGGGGAATACCAATTAAAGGTGCAATTGCAAATTCGCGTGTTATAGGACCTGCTATTGTTGGTATCATTGGGGGACCTTATATTGGCCTTTTGGCTGGATTCATTGCAGGGTTTCATCGCGCTTTGCTGGGTGGTTTTACTGCTGTTGCTTGTGGTATTTCTACAACTGTTGAGGGACTTATTGCAGGTTTGGTGGCTAAAAAATTTTCTGATAAGAAATTCAAATGGTATTTTGGAATTTTAACAGGAATGAGTATAGAGATGCTCCAGATGAGTATTATTTTAACTTTAGCAAAACCTTTTAAGGATGCGCTTGACTTAGTTGAAGTGATTGGAATTCCAATGATTGTAATCAATGGCATAGGTATTGGCATATTTCTGCTAATTCTTGAAAATGTTGTTGAAGAAAAGAAGAAGATAGGGGCAGTGTTTGCAGCAAAAGCTTTGCATATTGCAAATGAAACCTTGCCAATTTTAAGAGAAGGGTTGACTGTAGAGACAGCAAAGAAGGTTGCTGAGATAATCTTGAATAAAACTGATGCAGACGCGGTTGCTATTACAGATAGAAACTCAGTGCTTTCGTATACAGGTTGTGGAAATCATAAAGAGATTATCAAAAAGGCGATAGAAGACCAAGAAATATTGCAAACATTGGAAAAAGGAGATATATGCACAGTTTCCGAAAAAGAAAATAATAAATGTGATAGTAAAGGCAACAATTTGACTACTGCAATTATTTGCCCATTATTTATTAAAAACAACTTAATAGGAACCTTGCAACTTTTTTATAATCGTTTCATGCAGCTTAACGAATTTACAACAACTTTCGTTAAAGGTTTATCGCAGTTGATTTCTACTCAATTAGAGATTGCTGCGTTAGAAAAGCAAACTAAACTTTTAGCAAAAGCTGAACTAAAAGCTTTGCAAGCCCAGATTAATCCGCATTTTCTGTTTAACTCCCTAAATTGTATAGTTGCACTTTGCAGAATTGACCCTGAAAAGGCAAGAGAACTAATAATTAAGCTAAGTGAGTACTTTCGCCGCAATCTCAGAGAATGGGATCCTTTGATACCTCTTTCTGAAGAATTAGAAAATGTAAATTTATATCTTACTTTTGAAAAAGCAAGATTTTCAGACAAGCTACACATCGAATTTGATATTAACAATGAGACGACTACTGTAAAGGTTCCTCCATTTTCTGTGGAGACATTGGTTGAAAACGCTATAAAACATGGATTACTGCCCAAAAAGGGAGGTACTTTGCAAATAAAAGCCTCAAAAAATGGTCATAAAGTTGTGATTGAGGTTGCTGATAATGGCATTGGTATAAATGGAAATACAAAGGATGGAGTAGGACTGACAAACTTAAAGGAGAGACTGAAGAATCTCTTTGGTGAAGAGGGAGAACTTGTTATAACCCCTAGTGAAAAAGGAGGAACAATTGCACGATTAATTATACCTATTACGCATTAAAGGAAGGAGAATTATATGATTAGGGCTATTATAGTTGATGACGAGGAGTTGGCAAGAAAAGAGTTGGATTTTTTGCTTAAAGAAACTAAAGAGGTTGAAGTAATAGCTGAGTTAGATTCGGCAGAAGAGCTTTTTGAAGTTGTTGAAAGGACAAAGCCTGATGTTGTATTTTTAGATATTGAAATGTATGGCTTGAGTGGCTTGGATGCGGCTTTTGAATTATTGAAAATGCCTCAGCCACCAATTATTGTTTTTGCCACAGCATACGACCAGTACGCAGTAAAGGCTTTTGAGCTCAACGCCTTAGATTATCTGCTCAAGCCTTTTTCTTTTGAGAGGGTAAAGCATTGCATTGAGAGGATAAAAAGAGCATTAGAAAATAGAGGGCTATATACTAAGAAGTTATTAGAGAACCTGAGAATATTTACTAACAAAAAAGTTTTAATTCACACAGAGGATAAGATTTTATTGTTGAATAAAGAAGAGATTTATATAGCTGAGGCTCAGGGTCGTTATGCAAGAATAAAATTGAAGAACAAGTGGATAGCATCACGTCATTCTCTTTCTGACCTTGAAAAAATATTAACCGAGGAATTTTTGAAAGTTCACAAAAGTTATATCGTGAATGTTGAGCATATAAAAGAGATAATTCCATTTTTTGGTGGTTCTATAATCTTGAGAATGGCGGACGACAATGCAACTGAGGTACCAGTAGGTAGAACATTTTTAAAAGGATTTAAAGAAAAATTTGGATTAAAGATTTAATTTTTTATTTCATTTTATGCACTATTTCACGCTATTTAATACAAAAATTCAGTATTTTATTACAAATTTATTTTTTAAATAAGGGCTGCGTTATAAAATATAACTAAACAGAATGAAAGAATAAGAACAAAGGAGTGGAGGAAGCTTGAGTGCACTTGAGTTGATAATTGCAGCAGCCCTTATTTTAGTTTTAGCTTATCGTTTCTATGGGAGCTTTTTAGCTGCCAAAGTATTAGTTTTGGATAGTTCGAGAGAAACACCAGCAAAAAGGCACTATGATGGGAAAGACTACGTCCCTATGAACAAATGGATAGCATTTGGGCATCACTTTGCGGCAATAGCAGGAGCAGGGCCGTTAGTAGGGCCAGTATTAGCAGCTCAGTTTGGGTATTTACCAGGAACACTGTGGATTTTGATCGGTGCAGTGCTTGCAGGTGCAGTACATGACATGGTTATTTTGTTGGCTTCAGTTAGGCATGATGGAAAAAGTTTGTCCGAGATTGCTAAAAAAGAAGTCGGACCTGTTGCTGGGGTTGCCACTGCAATAGCAATATTCTTCTTAATAATCTTAACAATGGCAGGATTAGGGCTTGTTGTGGTCAATGCTCTGTTCAAAAATCCATGGGGTGTATTTACTATCGGCATGACAATTCCAATTGCTATTTTCATAGGCATTTATATGCACAAACTTCGTCCTGGCAGAATAGCAGAAGCTTCTTTGATTGGTGTTATATTGATATTATTAGCCGTAGTAGTAGGACCTTACATCAAAAATTCTCCATTAGGTTCTTATTTAATGCTCTCTGACAAGACATTAGAAATTTTATTGCCTTTATATGGCTTTTTAGCCGCAGCCTTACCAGTATGGTTACTTCTTGCGCCAAGAGATTATTTGAGCTCATATATGAAAATAGGAACTATTTTACTGTTAGCTATTGGCATCATAATTGTAAATCCGCGTATACATATGCCAGCTGTTACACAATTCGTTAATGGTGGAGGACCTATTATAAACGGTAAAGTTTGGCCATTTATATGTATTACAATTGCGTGCGGTGCAATTTCTGGTTTTCATGCGTTAATTAGTTCTGGTACGACTCCAAAACTGATAGCTAATGAGAAAGACATAAAGCTTGTAGGATTTGGAGGAATGCTGACAGAGGCTTTTGTTGCATTAATGGCATTGATTGCTGCAACAACCTTGATGCCCGGCGATTATTTTGCTATCAATACAAAGCCAGAAATTTTCCAGAAACTTAATATGCAAATTGTTCATCTTCCACAGCTTTCAAAACTTGTAGGAGAAGAACTTGCAGGAAGACCAGGTGGAGCTGTTACTTTAGCAGTAGGAATGGCAGATATATTTTCAAGAATTGGCGGACTTAGGCACTTGATGGCTTATTGGTACCAATTTGCAATCATGTTTGAAGCTTTGTTTATTCTAACAACAATCGACGCAGGAACACGTGTTGCAAGATATATTGCACAAGATTTGCTTGGAATGATTTATTCACCAATTAAAGAAAACAAGTCAGTTGGATTGACTGTATTACTTAGCGCAGCTGTTTCTTTTGCATGGGGCTATCTCATCTACGGTGGTGATATTAAAACAATATGGCCAGTGTTTGGTGTAGCTAATCAGACCATTGGCGCATTGGCTTTGGCAATAGGCACTACTATGATCTTGCAAAGAAGTAAGAAGAAAATATATGCACTGACCACCTTCTTACCAATGACTTTTCTGTTCATAACTGTATTGGATGCTGGAATTACGAATGTATTTAATGTATACCTGCCTCAAAAACAAATGGTACCTGCTGTATTAGTAATTACTTTGATGATTTTGGCAATTATTATCATGGTAAGTTCAGTTATAAAGTGGATAAGCATATTATCAAAGACACGAAAAGCAGAGTTAGCTTTGGAAAATGAATAGAACTTTTAGCAGAATATTGTTAGAAAATCTCTAAGGCTGTCCGTAGATTGCAGAAGGGCAGCCTTTTGTTTCATAAATTTAAAGCTCAACTGATTTTTTTGCAAGGGAGGTTAAATTTGAGATGACAATCAAAGAAATCAGGGAAAAAGCAAGAGAAATGTTAAAAGGTTATTGCAGAGTTTGTCCAATCTGTGATGGAAAAGCATGCCGTGGAGAAGTTCCTGGAATGGGTGGTATAGGTACAGGAAGCTCATTTGTTGCAAATATTGAAGCACTTTCTAAGATAAGATTAAATTTAAGAACCATTCATGATGCTAAAGAACCAGATATTAGTATAGAAATATTTGGGAAAAAGTTAGCTATGCCCATTCTGGCGGCACCTATAACAGGTTCAAGCTATAATATGGGAGGAAGAATTTCTGAGGAAGACTTTATTCAAATGGTAATATCAGGAAGCAAAGAAGCAGGGACCATAGGGATGTGCGGAGATGGCGGTGATCCTGTATTTTATGAGTCAGGCCTAAAGGCTATAAGAAACGAAAATGGGCATGGAATTGCTATCATAAAGCCAAGGAGTAATGACCAAATAATAAAAAGAATAAAAGAAGCAGAAGATGCAGGAGCTTTAGCTGTTGGGATAGACATTGACGGCGCAGGGCTTGTTACAATGGCGCTAATGGGCCAGCCTGTTGGTCCAAAAACAAAAGAAGAATTAAAAGCTCTTATTTCTTCATCAAGCCTTCCATTCATATTAAAAGGGATCATGACAGAGGACGAAGCAGAAATTGCTTTGGAAGTTGGAGCAAGCGCAATTGTAGTATCCAACCATGGGGGTAGAATTCTTGATCATACACCGGGTGTTGCAGAAGTGCTACCGCGAATTGCTGAAAAAGTGAAGGGCAAGATTTTAATCTTTGCTGATGGGGGAGTAAGATCTGGTGTTGATGTTTTGAAGTATTTGGCTCTGGGGGCAGATGCAGTGTTGGTAGGAAGATCAATCATTCATGCAGCCTTTGGCGGTGGTAAAGAAGGAGTGAAACTCATTTTAGAAAAAATGGCTCAAGAGCTAAAACAAGCCATGATTTTAACAGGATGCAAAGATATAAAAAGTATCGATGGGAAAGTCATATATAAATGATAATTTTAGTAGAATAATTGTTGCTAAGGGCTTGTAAATAAGCCCTTTTTATTATGTAAGCAAAATATACTATTCATATAGAAATACTTGACATTAACATTAAATTGCTTTATAATTGAAAATGAAAATCAATTTCAAAAACACAGAAAGAAGTTTTTGGTATGGTTCAGGGATTTGTAATTGCTTTTAGAGAGGTTTTTGAGATAATTCTTGTAGTTGCTGTGATAATTGGGGTTATTCAAAAGCTTAACCAAAAGGATTTACTAAAGAGTTTGAATATTGGGCTGGTATTAGGGATTGTTTTGAGTGCATTGCTTGGTATTATTGTATTTGCTTTTTATGAGAGCTTGGAAGAGTCCTTTGAGGGAGTTGAGATAGCATTAAAAGCTTTACTGGTGATTCTAATTACATGGTTTTTAGTTTTAGCTATTAAATATCAGAAAAGAGATTTAAAACAGCAGACTTATGAAAAGGTTATTAATTTCCAAAAATATTCATACGGAATTTTTCTCCTATCTCTTGTAAATGTTCTGCGAGAAGGAGCGGAGCTAGTAATATTTTCATTGGCTTCATTTTCCAAGGATAAATCTTTAACTTTATTCTACGGGATTGGTTTGGGGATATTTGCAGCTGTGCTTTTGGGCTACTTTGTATTTAAGCTTTCTAATAGAATAAATATAAGACTCTTTTTCATTGCCACAGCATTAATCTTGGTGATTGTTTCGTCTGAAGTTTTAAAAGACTTGGTTGAAGAGATTCTTAAAGAAGGGTTAAAAACTCAAAATGAGGTTATTCCTACTGCTCTGAGCTTTGTATATATTTTGGTATTCTTAGTCTTGATGATAAGGTCAAATATCATTTCAAGGCAGAAAACAGAGTAAAGGTTAAATCTTGTAATATTTCCCCCGCAACAAAAATATATTTTTACTGACAAGTCCATTTGAAATTGCATAGGGGGAAAGATGTTTTGATGGATGCTGATATCTACAGAGAAATAGCCAAAAGGCCAAACGGTGACATTTACATTGGTGTGGTTGGACCTGTCAGAACAGGAAAGTCCACGTTTATAAAAAGATTCATGGACCTTTTTGTAATTCCAAACATTGAAGATGAGTATAAAAAAGAGAGAACAAAGGATGAACTTCCGCAAAGTGCGCAGGGCAAAACCATAATGACAACAGAACCCAAGTTTGTTCCTAATGAAGCTGTTGAGATAGTGCTATCAAGTGATGCAAGGCTGAAGGTACGGCTTGTTGACTGCGTTGGGTACCTTGTTGAAGGTGCAATGGGACATTTGGAAGAAAACCACCCGCGCATGGTCACAACACCGTGGTTTGAAAAGCCAATCCCGTTTGAAGAGGCAGCAGAGATTGGCACTAAAAAGGTCATCCAGGACCACTCAACGATTGGGGTAGTCATCACAACAGATGGCACAATTACTGATATACCACGAGAAAACTACATAAAGGCAGAAGAGAGAGTGATTGAAGAATTAAAACAAATCAACAAACCATTTGTGATTGTTCTCAACACCGCAAAACCCTACTCACCCGACACACAAGAGCTCAAAAAAGATCTTGAAGAGAAGTACAAAATGCCAGTTTTGATTGTCAACTGTCTTCAGATGCAGATTGAGGATGTAAAGAGGATTTTAGAGACAGTACTGTTTGAGTTTCCTATTGTTGAAGTAAAGATTAACCTGCCCAGATGGTTTGACGAGCTGGAAGATGAGTCGTGGCTCAAAAAAGAGATTTATGAAAAGATAAAAGAATATGCAGAAAAACTTAACAAAATCAGAGATATAACAGACCAGCTTGAAGTTTTAAAACAACATCCCCAGATTGACAGGTGTGAGGTTGTAGGAATAAATTTGGGAGATGGGAAGAGCGAGCTTTCAATTTACTTCAAAGAAGGGCTTTTGTTCAAGATCATTGAAGAGGCAACCGGGTTTGAAATAAAAGGCGAGCATCATCTTGTAAGACTTCTTTGCGATCTTTCGCAAATAAAGAAAGAGTATGATAAGCTAAAGGATGCTCTTAATGAAGCAAAAGAAAAGGGATACGGTATTGTTGCACCTGCTTTGGATGAGCTCAAGCTTGAAACACCTGAAATAGTAAAAAGAGGAAACAGCTTTGGTGTAAGACTCAAGGCTTCTGCACCATCTTTGCACATCATAAGAGTGGAAGTTGAGACAGAGGTGTCACCAATTGTTGGAACAGAGAAACAGAGCGAAGAGCTTGTGAACTTTTTGATGAAAGAGTTTGAAGACGACCCGAAAAAGATTTGGGAGTCAAACATATTCGGAAAATCGCTTCACGAGCTTGTAAAAGAAGGGCTTCAAAATAAGCTTCTAAGGGTTCCAGAAGATAGCCAAGAAAAGCTCAGAGAGACTTTGCAGAGGATTATAAACGAAGGAAGTGGAGGGCTTATTTGCATAATCCTTTAAAACAAAAAGGTCCAAACGCTTTGTCTGGACCTTTTTGTGTTTTAATACCCTCTTGCAAGATAAATATACCCTTTCTCAACATCACATGCAAGGTTTATACTTTTTGTACTTGATTTTACAAGCAGGTTATTTGATGATGCATATCCGATATAAAGAGTATCGTATCTTTCTACACGGGTGTAGTCGCTAGTTACGCAGATAATCATTGATGGCGCTTTTCTTAATTTTAAAAGTCTTATGAGTATATCCTTTTCATCTTGCCTGAGACTTTCAAAGGGAATGTTCAAAACAACAATCAGCGGTTTTTTCTCAGCTGATAGATTTTTAATCCTAATCCACTGATAGAACGAAAAGTCCAAAACCGAACCATTTTTGGTTTTCAAAAATACGATGTTGAACTTTTCATTCTTTTCATATGGTGGGTTGTCCTTATATAGACTATAATATTTCAAATAGCTGCCAAGATTGGATTCTACCTTTTTCTTTATGTCACTTGGCAGATTTTCAAAACTCTTTGTCAGGAAAATTACAGATGATTTTGCAAGCTTCTCATCAAACTTTGCAACATACTGATTTATACTTTCAACAGGTGGTGTATTTACAATATCGCCTGTGAGATTGTCAATCCAGATGTAGCCTTGCGTCTTTTGCGGAATGAGAAGAATATAGTCTAAGGTTTTGTAACTCTCTACATTTAAGGAATAGCTTTTGAAATTGTCGCTTTTAAGCTGCGCAATCTCAACCTCTTTTTGCGTGCCATTTAGCATTTTAAAGCCAAGGTAGACTTTGACGTTTTTTGCACAAAGGTCAAATGAAATTTTACTTATATTTGTAAGATCAACAGGAGTTTTAAAATCAAGCTTGAAACTTTTGGCTTTTATTGAAGAGATGCTAAAGTATATCTTGTTTGAATATTTTCCCTGTGTCTTGTTCTTAGATGAAAGAAACATCGAAACACCTTTTGGCCAGCTCAAGGCAAAGTAGTCAAACGACCTTAGAAGCTGTGTAGTTTGACCTATCCCAACGGGTATACTGCATTTTAAATCTTTGTAAGTAAATGTTACAAAGCCTCGGAAGTCAGATTTTGCTCTAAAAACTCCGTCTTTGAACTCAAAAGCTGGATTTTCTTCTACTTGAACTTTTCTTGGGTCTATCTCTTTAAAGTGACCAACCTTATCTTTTATATAAAACCTTAGCGCTGCAGACTCACCGGGCAAAAGATTAATCTGCTTTTTGCTTGTGGTCAAAATCTCTGGCTTGTACACCGAAATCTTTTTTTGTGCTTGAACTTTTTGGTACACATCTTCATACACACAAGATATTGTAATAACACCATCTTTGTAAGGAGTAAATATGCCATCTTTTATGTCTATCTCATAAGCATCCTGGTACACCTTCAAATATACAGCATCGTATGTGATTGTGTTGTAGAACCTGTCCTTTGCAAAAACCTTTATAGGATACTCTTCGCCTGCAAAGATCTTGTCAGGACAGTCTATATAAAATGTGGCAATTTTATCATCTCTGTATTTGTAAAAAGCTGCTATGCTGTCAAATACCTTTCTGGTCTTGCCTGTGTTGTAAAAGGCTTTGAGGTTTCCATCGTTGTCCTTTGCAATAAGCTGTGTGGAATACCCGCCATCAAGGTTTATGGCTGTCCACACTCCAATTGACTGCAAAAACATTGCAAGCTCACCTTGTGATAGGCCAATGCTCTTTCCATTTCGGCCGTCAACTGCAACAAGATAGAGGTATCGACCGGTTTTGTCAATGCCAATTGCAGAGCGCGGATGCCTTCCTGCAATCTCATGTGTAAAAGTTAGTATTTTGCCATCTTTTAACAAAAAGGTATTACCGGATGCCGCAGCTTTTATTCTCTCAAGTGGAATGGAAAGGTCTATCTTTAAACTTACTTTGTCGCCTACTTTGAAGTTTGTTTTTAGGTTTTTTGCATAGTTTCCTGTTGCTGCTAAAAGATATTCATCCTTATCCAAGGCTACAGCTGGAGCTTCTTCTCTGATATCCGTGATGATACCATCTTTTATGATGATCTCCACAATTCCCTTGTACTTGTTTCCGATGGTTTTTCGAACATAGTCGCCTGTGAACAAAATAGGGTATGTCAAATCGCCTGTGAACTTGTTTATGTGTGCAATCTTGAATTCATAGCCAGAATCTATATTTACAAGCTTGTATGAAAGACCGTTTATATAGTCAAAAAGAATTTCATTTGAGTTTGTGTACACAAAAGCCGGGAAGGTATTTTGCTTATTATTTGGTGAAGATAGAATCTTGCCACCTGATACAGAAATTCCAATTGGCCAGATTTTATTGTAGTCTGTCTTGGTGTTTGTGTAAAAAAAGTTTGCGTTTATTGCGGCAACAGGATTTTTGTCAATTTGGCTTAAAACCATGTTATAGACAAAATCACCGGTGTTTGCAACGCTGGCTCTCAACACATCAAAGTCAAATCCGCCATCTATAAGGTCAAGCTTTATGCAGTTTATATCCACAAACCCCTCATCTGTCAAAAGTTCGTACTTTTCATAATACGTGCGAGGAGCAATCTGCTGTGTTGTTTTAAATCTCAAGATTTCTGTATACGGTTTTGCAAATACTGATAGAACGAGCGACAAAATTGTCGCAAATGACACAAAGCTAAAAAACTTTTTCATCTTCACACTTGCCTCCAGTCTTTTGTCATGAAAAATCGCAAGAGTTTAGTCTCTTAACCCCCATATGTTTCTCTTTATAGCATTGAAGACCAAATCTTTGGTTGCAGGGTGAAACTGTTTTAAGCTTTTTACAAACTCTTTCATTCTTTGCCTGTTAGTTTTTCCATTTGCAGGGCATGGGTTTGTGATTACAGGAAGTTCGAGCTTTTTTGCAGCAGACCTTAGGTCATGCTCTTTTAAATAAATCATGGGTCTTATCGTTGTTATCTGGGTTCTGTCAAGGTATGTCTTTGGCGAAAAACAGTAGATTCTTCCTTCAAAAAATAGGCTCAGGAAAAATGTTTCAACCACATCATCTAAGTGATGTCCGAGCGCAACCTTGTTGCAACCCAGACTTTTTGCTGTGGAGTTGAGTATTCCACGGCGAAGGTTTGCGCAAAGCGAGCAAGGGTTTTCTTCTTTTCTTATATCAAATACAATTTGTTTTATCTGTGATGGCACAAGATGAAATTCAACATCTATTTTATCACAAAATTCTTTGATTGGCAAAAAATCCATTCCTTCAAATCCCATATCAACTGTGATAGCAACAACATCAAACTTTTTGGGGTAAAATCTTCTCATAAAACTCAAAGTGTATAGCATGGTAAGACTATCTTTTCCGGCAGAAACGCCAACTGCAATTTTGTCGCCATCTTCTATCATCTCAAAATCTTCTACTGCTTTTCTGACTTTGCTGAAGATATGCTGCATTTTCTTTCTTCCTCCAAATACTATTATTTTGATTTACATTGTAGGCATTATTAATTAATTATACCATGCATAGCAGAGAACAAAGAAGTCAAAAATTTCCTGTGTTTGACCTCTTGACGAAAACAAAAAATGATGTTATCATATAAATGCTGATGGCGGGGTGTAGCTCAGCTTGGTAGAGCACGTGGTTTGGGACCATGGGGCCGGAGGTTCAAGTCCTCTCACCCCGACCATGAGAAGAAAATGGGTATTGACAAAGAAAGTAGTGTGTGCTAAAATACAGAGGCGTCGGCTTTGAAGTTCTCTGGGAGTTAAACATGGAGGGGTACCCAAGTGGTCAAAGGGGGCAGACTGTAAATCTGTTGCCGCAGGCTTCGTTGGTTCGAATCCAACCCCCTCCACCATTTATGAAGATAAATGGTGCTGGCGTAGCTCAATCGGTAGAGCAGCCGACTTGTAATCGGCAGGTTGCGGGTTCGAGTCCCATCGCCAGCTCCATTTAATTTAATAAAGCTAAATAAGAGGTGCGCCATTAGCTCAGTTGGTAGAGCAGCTGACTCTTAATCAGCGGGTCTGGGGTTCGAGTCCCTAATGGCGCACCATTTAAATGCGCGCCCATAGCTCAGCTGGATAGAGCAACGGACTTCTAATCCGTAGGTCAGGGGTTCGAATCCTCTTGGGCGCGCCATTTATTTTAAAGGGTTTTGAGACTTGGAATATTGTTACAAATTCATTTTTTATAGCTATCCTACAGCTATGCGACAGAGTGTAAAAATTTAGGGTAACTACTCCACATCAGGAGTGGTTACCCTTTATGTTTGCTTGCTCAAACAGGGGATTAAACTTCGTTCTGTATATACTGCCTTCATTATTCCCTTTCTTTTTGGTCTTGGCAGGCATTTTATAACACCTCTTTGATTTGAGAAAAATCTATTATAAGGTCTTCAAAAAGAGAGACCTTTACCTTGTCATTGAAAGTGTAGACTTTAGGATATGAATATCCTGTCTCTGGACGATATACATACACAAAAATGTTTTGCTCATATGGATTGACAATCCAATATTCTTTGACTCCAAATTGAGTGTAAAGATTAAGTTTTCGGATATAATCATGTGCAGGATTATTTTGTGATACAACTTCAATTATCATCTCAGGAGCTCCAATACAACCTCTATCGGTCAGCTTTTTCTTATCGCATATAATCGAAATATCAGGCTGGACAACATTTATTGCTTTGCTTTCATCCTGCCCTTCCTCTACAAAGACAACATCAAATGGAGCTGTGTATATTTTACATGGTTTATTGTTTTGCTTGATATAATTTCCAATAACTAATGTCAACTCAAAAATTATCTCTTGATGTATTCTTGACATTGCAGGGCTCATATTATAAATAACACCATCAATGAGCTCTACCCTTGCGTCTTCTGGAAATTCAAGATAGTCTGCATAGGTGTAAACCTTAGGTATTCTTGATTTCATCTGAATCACCTTCTTTGTTATACTCCTTTAAAATTCGGTAATATCGGGCTTTCTTACTCCAAGTTCGTAATTACTTAAAGTTGTTCTTCCAATTCCTAATTTTTCGGCAATTCACTTTGAGTTAAATTTGCTTTTTCCCTTAACTCACGTAAACGTAGAGAAAAATATTTCTTTCACGCAGTTTTAATCGTTTCTTTAATGCTTCTTTTTAATACATTATACCATTAAATAAGCAAAAATGAAACTTTTTATTAGCTATATCAAGTAAATGTTAAAAGATTAGGTAATGATGGAACATTACAAGAAAGAGAAGTAATCAGAAAAGACACGATGTAGAGTGCATTGAAGTAGATGAGAGCTTTACATCACAAACATGTAGCAGATGCAAAGTTATGAGGAAAGACACCGCTGCTACCAAGCTTCTTACAAAGCCACCACCTCTTCAGATGGATGGTAGCTCACTTCTGCTTACCTTTTAAAAGCATTTCAGGTGCTCAATGCTAAACAAATAAAGGTCGTCGAACTTCACGACATTCTTTGTATGCAGTTTTGACACGGATTGAAACAGGTTGAAACAAAGAAGTGTATCATTATACCTCAGATACAAATCTGTTTTAAAATACCAGTTTTGCCTTTTCAGTTTCTAAGAGTTTATTCAATTGTATGCCTCATAGATGTTATAAATCATTTGTTGACCAAACTATGAACTGAAGATTATTATAAAAGACCTTGAAGTTTGGAGAAATAAATTATATAATCATATAATAAAACCTGGCAAAAAAAAAATAAAAAACATTATAAGGAATAATATGGGAATAATATGGAAACAAGCTTGTCCCATGCCAAAAAGAAAGAGTGGCAAAATAAAGTAAGAAATGATTTTCACTCTCTGCCGGGCTGCTAAAGCAACTGTAAAGTATATGTATATCTGCCCTCTGCTATTAGCTTCAAAATATCCAAACATAAACTGTTTGAAGTGATATTCTGAATTGTTATTTCATTCCCAATCAGGAGGAGCAATTTTTTATGTTAAATGTCATCTCTAAAATAAAAGTTTTTATAAGAAAAATTGATGTGGTATTTATTTTATTTATTTTTTCCTTAATAGCTCTTTTGTTTTTGGCAAAGATGCTACCTGCAGTTTTTATTGCAACTTTAGCATTGTTTTTAATTATTGGTTCTGCTTTATATTGGGGATTACCAGGTGGAATAGTATCGGCAATTTTAGCCACTTTTATAAATATTGTGTCTTTTTATGCGACAAAACATGCAATAATCCATAATTTAATTGTAGGAAGCATAGCTTATTTTGCAATAGGAATATTGTTGGGCAGATTCATAAATCTCATTCGAAGCCAAAGAGCGAAACTGCAAGAAAGCGTAAGCCGCTATCGGAATTTATTTGAAAAGGCAAATGATGCTATTTTTATTGTAGATTCAAAAGGAAAGATTCAAGACTGCAATCCAGCTGCTTGCAAATTGTTAGGCTATACTCGAGATGAGCTGCTAACAAAACATCTTACAGATATTATTACACCTGAGAATTTGACCGAAAAACCTCTAAACTTAAATAGAGCTTTGAATGGAGAATCTATTACTGTTGAAAGAAACTTTAAGGCCAAAGAAGGCAGAGAAATTACGGTAGAGGTAAATGTCTCAAAGTTAGATAGTTATTTGCTCTTAGGAATAGCTCATGATATCACCAAAATAAAAGAAGCTGAAAAACAAAAACTAAAACGATTACACTTTTTAGAAATACTATATAGTGCAACTCAAAAGTTTTCAGAAAGTTTAAATTCAGAAGAGGTAGCTTATGAAGTTACAAGAACATGTGTTGAAGATTTGGGTGCTTCTTTAGCATGGATAGGACGTGCAGAAGTTGATGGCTCAGTAACAGTCTTATATCAGTATCCAAATGATCATCCCTATCCTAAGAATATAAAGGTGCGTTGGGATGATACTACAGAAGGCCAAGGCCCAACAGAAATTGCTATTCGCACTGGTATTCCACAAATAATTAAGGATATTTCAAACCATCCAGGTTTTGGGCTGCGGCGAGCAAAAGCAACTTTTGAATCAGGATTTACCACATCTGCAGCTTTTCCATTAACAACACGGGGGCGTACTTTTGGTGCTCTTAATATTTACAGTGACAAAAGAGGTTTTTTTGATTTCGAAAAGGTACAGCTTTTTCAAACATTTGCTCATCAGGCTGCTGCAGCTTTAGAAAACGCTAACCTTTACGAAAAATCAACGCGACGATTACAGCATATTCAGGCACTTAGGAAAATTGATATGGCTATTAATGGAAGCATTGATCCACGCGTTACCTCAACTGTGGCTTTGCAAGAGACTATTAGAGAGTTAAACGTCGATGCAGCTGCTATTTTTAGGTTAAATTCTTATACACAGAAGTTAGAATTTATAGCTGGATATGGGTTTTATACTAATATGATTGAAGAAATTTCTCTTAGTTCAAAAAAAAGCTTTGCAGGACGTGCTGTATTAGAGAGAAAAACTATTTATATACCTGATATTGAGAGAGAAGACGAAGATATACCAAAAGATCTTTTCCGAGTGGAAGGTTTCAAGGCTTATTATGCTGTTCCACTTATTGCAAAAGGTCGTGTATTAGGAGTATTGGAAGTTTTTATGCGAAATCCACGCAATGTTAATAATGAATGGCGAGAATTTTTAGAAACATTGGCAGGACAAGTTGCAATTGCAATTGACAATGCTGAACTTTTTAATAATTTGCAAAGATCAAATGTTGAACTTCTGAAAGCTTATGATGAAACAATAGAAGCACTTTCCTATGCTCTTGACCTTAAAGACAAAGAAACTGAAGGTCACAGTCAGCGTGTGACAGAGCTAACTCTTCGCATTGCTAAAGAAATGGGTATACCTGAAGAACAGTTAATCCATATAAAACGGGGTGCACTATTACATGATATTGGCAAGATGGGTATACCAGACAGTATACTTCTCAAACCAGGGAAACTTTCAGATGAAGAGTGGGCAATAATGAAAATGCACCCTGTATATGCTTATCAGATGCTTTCTCAAATTGAATACTTACGGCCAGCTTTGGATATACCTTATTGTCACCATGAAAAATGGGACGGCAGCGGTTATCCACGCGGATTAAAAGGGAAAGAGATACCCTTAGCAGCGCGTATTTTTGCAATAGTTGATGTTTTTGATGCATTGTCGAATGACCGCCCGTACAGAAAGGCTTGGCCAATAGAGAAGGTTCTGGAATATATTCGTGAACAAAGTGGTAAGCATTTTGACCCTCAGATAGTAGAGGTTTTTATTCGTCTTGTAAAGGAGAAATCAATATCCGAATAAGCATGCTAAATTAACGCTTATAAGTCCTTAGGGAATGCTAAAACTACAAAACTCAGAAAATCAAGATAGGAGGAACGAGTATGCCTGATTTAATTGACGAGAAGGTGAAGAGATATGAAAATTTGCTAAATGAAATGTGGACTGCATCTGAAAAATATCTTGGCAGAGCTTCTGTCCAGCTTTTAGTAGAAAGAGTTGTATGGGAACTTTCTGCTGAGTATAAGGAAACAGAACTGCTTAAATTTAATGAAAATGGAATATCATGCAGAGAACTATTAACCACTTTAAAGAAAAACCCAGATTTTCTGGTAGATGAGATGTTTGCAAAATTTGTTACAAACTACGTCGAAATTCTGAGTAGGTTGATCGGGAGTGAAAATGCGGAAAAAACTATGAAAATTCTACGTGAAGAAGTAGAAAAGCTCTATTTGGACTCAAAGGAGGGCAAAGAAGATGGAAAGATTGAAAACAGGTATTAAAAATCTTGACCGTATTCTTGGTGGAGGCATACCGCTCTATTCGCTTAATATTGTTTCTGGTGCGCCGGGCAGTGGGAAAACAATATTTGTTCAAAACATTGTGTTTAACAGTGCAAGAAATGGACTTAAGAGTTTATACCTGACAACTATTTCAGAATCACAATTTAAGATGGTAAGACATTTACAAGAATTTGAGTTTTTTTCTGACGACTTACTTGGCGACAAATTTATTTATGCAGATCTTGGTTCTGTTGCGCGCAAACAAGGCCATGATAAGATTTTGGGGTATTTGACTGACATGGTAAAAAAGCACAAACCCAATATAGTTGTGATTGACAGTTTTAAGGCTATAAGAGACCTATTCCCGGACGAGAAGACCTTTAAGGCTTTTGTTTTTGATCTGGCTGCTGCTTTATCAATATGGGAAGTTACTGTGTTTCTTATAGGCGAGTATGAGGAAAAAGAATTAACCGTCTTGAGTGAATTTGCTATTGCAAATGGAATTTTTCATCTTTATGGACAGGAAGAAAAGAAGTTCCAGAAAAGATATTTGCGTATCCTAAAGATGAGGGGGACCTCTTTTGAACAAGGCGAGCACTTGTTTGAAATTACTCCTGCAGGAATAAAAGTATATCCCAGAATAAAACCGGCTGGGGAAGACCTTCAGTATGAAATCAAGGCAGAGAAAAAAGGATTTGGAATCAAAGATTTGGACCAGATGCTAAATGGTGGTTTGCCAGAAGGCACTATTACTATCATCTCTGGTGGGACAGGTACAGGTAAGACCACGTTTGCTCTTAAATTCTTACTTGAGGGTGCTGAAAGAGGCGAGAAAGGACTATTGCTTTCTTTTGAGGAACCTCTTGCTCAACTTAAGAGTAATGCACATTTTCTGGGATGGGAAATGGATAGATATTTGAAAGATGGTCGTTTGGATATCAAGTTTATTTCTCCAATTGAACTTGATGTAGATAAGCATGCTTTTGAAATAATGGATATGATAGAAAAAAATAATGTAGAAAGGTTTGTAATCGATAGCATTTCTTCTTTTGAAAGCAGTGTTTCTGATATCCAGAAGTATAAAGATTATCTCTGGGCAATAGCACAGGAACTCAAAAGGAGGCATATTACTACCATATTTACTGTACTTAACGAGGACCTGTTTTCGCCGTTGGTAGTAACTAAAGCTCAAATATCATTTATAGCAGATAACATAATTGTTCTAAGATACGTCGAAAGTGATTCAAATATTAAGAAGGCTATTGGAATCCTCAAAGCACGTGGAATTAATCACAGCCGCGACCTCAGAGAATATGAGATTACACCAAATGGAATAAGTATTCTTGGAAAATTAGATAAAGCAAATATGTTGAGATGAGGTGCTGATGTATGCCGACAAATCTTTTACTAAGTGTTTCATTAAAATATTGGCAGGATTTTCAGGATACTCTTGCCAAAGCAATGAACACCAACATATATATATTTGATACAAATGCCAATCCATTTTCAAAATTTAGTCAGCAAGTTGAGGTATGTCAAGATGTAAATAAAGGAAATAAGATCTGTAATGAAAAATGCATTTATTTTTACAAAGACGTACTAAGTTCTGTAGAAGACAGAGGCATATTTACTTGTCCTTATGGGATTAGGCTTTGTGTCTATCGGTTGGGGACATATGCTCAAAAGATAGGTTTCCTTATTGTTGCACCAAATGGGAGCATAGCTGGAACTGATGTTGAAGAAGAGAACATTTTTGTTGCTAAAGCCAACAATATTTACCAAACGATAAATGAGGTTCTCAAGGCCATCCTTGAAAAGAATCTTTTAGGGCTGCGCAGACTTGAACTGAATAGTATTTATGAGATAAGCCGGCTGATGATTTCCACTGTAGAGCTCGACAAGGTTTTAGAACTTATAATTAATTCATTGATAATAATATACAAGATTGAACTGGGGTTTATTGGTCTACGAGAAGGCGACAAAATTAAGATAGCACAAGCTAAAGGTGAGTATGGACACCGTTTGGTTGGGAAAGAATGGTCAATGGTTCATCCAGTGGTTGAGAAAATTTTTTCAACAGTTGAACCATCATTTTTGGACATTGATGAATTGAAAACCTTAGATGGTTTAACAGATTTAGAAATTAATGTTGGAAATAAAATTATGATTTATCCCTTGTGGACCTCTATTGGTGCTGTGGGCTTGTTAGGCATAATGTTTTCACCTGACTCAATAGATGAAAATGATAATAGAAATCTCCAGATATATGTAAACTTTGCTGCAATAGCTTTGGCTAATGCAAAGATTGTAAGTCGCTTAGAGAAAGAAGCTGAAACTGACTTTTTGACAGGTTTCTTTAATAAACGGACAATCCAAAATATATTGATTAGTGAACTTGAAAGGGCAATTAGGTATAGACTTCCTTTGGCAGTTATTTTTCTTGACATTGATGACTTTAAGGCTTACAACGACACATTTGGCCATGTGGCAGGCGATGTGATGGTGCAAAAGACGGCAGAGATAATAAAGAATTCTATAAGGACTGTAGATATTGCAGGACGCTTCGGTGGAGAGGAGTTTGTAATTATTCTTCCTGGGACAGATGAAGAAGGTGCAATTGCAGTTGCAGAGAGAATTCGAAAAGCTATTGAAAGCTATCCTTTTCCTCATAGGAAGGTGACTGCGAGCTTGGGGATAACATTAGCAAAAAGCGGTGACTCAGTTAAGTCCTTACTGGAAAGAGCAGATCGGGCGCTATATCAAGCAAAAAAAGAAGGGAAAAACCGCTGTTGTTTGGCTTTGTAGAAAGTTGTTGTGCTATTTTAGAACAATACAAAAGACTCCTTCAATGATAAAGCTTAATGATAACAGCGGGTGATGGTTTACAATGCTCACGTTTTTTGACAATACCCCTGTCAATTTAGGGTTACTAAAAGTTCTTTCAGATTTCCAAGCAAAATTTAACATAGATTGTTTGAATATTGGTGTGATTGATGCTAAAAAAATATACGAAGTTTACAAATTTTGCAAAATTGGTGACTTTCAGCTTTCATACTTGCAGGAGAATAATGTTATTCATCTTGCTTACAACAATTTAAAGCCTGTATATCATGTTGTTGAAAGTGATGACCTTATTGTTCCAATAAATAGAAATTTTGTAGAAGAAATATGTATTCCAATAAAAGTAGAAAATCCCAAGGATATTATTGTTTATATGTACTTTGGGTTTGCAAATAAAACTGAGGGAGTTTCTAATATACTCTCTTCATTTTTTAGTACATTCAATCTTTTTGAAATATACTCTTATGCACTTTTAAAATATAGCCAATTAATAGGTATTGAAAGAATTTCAAAACTCCTTATGGTACTTGAAGATAGTGTAAAATTTAACCAACCATCTATCAGGTTACACGGTTTCAATGTGGCATTCTGGGCTGTTGAAATAGCTAAAAAACTGAATTTTCCCAAAGACGACCTTGAAAAACTTCATTATGCAGCTTTGTTGCACGATATAGGAAAGATAAGAGTTAGAAGTAGTATAATTAATAAAGAAGGACCGTTGACAGAGGAGGAATATAAAGAAATTAAAAAGCACGCTGAATATGGATATATAATTACAAAGGAACTCTTTGGTGATGTGTACCCTGATATACCTTTATGGGTAAAACATCATCATGAAATGTATGACGGAAGCGGTTATCCTTCTGGTCTGAAAGGTAATGATATTCCTTTTCCAAGTAGAATTATTAAAGTTGCAGATGTAATAGATGTTTTGTACTCCCCAAGGAGCTATAAACAAAATGTTTCTGTTGACAAGATAATTGCAGAACTCAAAAGATGTAGCAGAAAGGACTTTGACCCAGAAGTTGTAGAAGCAGCACTGCAAGTAATTGACGAAAGAATTGTATTGCCTATGGACATATTAAAGTCGACTGGTGAAAAAATTTTACCTGCAAATCTTTCATTACGTACTTACGAAGATGTATTCAATTTTGATGGATATTTTTACTTTAAAGAGGAGCAAAGTTATTTTAAATCTACTAATGCTGTTAAGGATGTAAAAGATTTATGGAATTTGCTTTCAGCTTCACTGGTGGTGGAAGTACTTAATTCAATATATGAGTATGAAGTTGATGCATTACCAGTGGATGAAAACACTTATTTTATTTCCAATATTAGACTTCTTGAAAGGAAACATTTTGTATCAATATTATGGGACTTAGAAGCAAATTTAATTACACAGGATGAGAAAAGTATCACAATTAAAGTAAAAAGACTTTCTGGTGATTATGTGTTATTTATATGTGAAAATGCATATGCTTTTGACGCGACAAATTACTACAAATTAATCCTGCAATTTGAAGATGAAGAAACCCTAATTTTAAATGGAAGAATTACTTATAGTTACCCTGCTTCTCATGAATATTCATACTATAGATATACCTTTGCTAATATTGGAGAGACAACAAGAGATAAGTTATTCAGACAAATTTTCAAAAAACAAATTGCTTTAAGAAGACAGTTGAAACAGGTACAAGACGAAAAATAGTCAGTTCAAAACTATTGCAGTGGTGTATAATAAAAAATATAGGGTCTGTAAAAATCTTAAACTTAAAAAGAGTGGGTACAAACAGGTTAATTCAAATTGTGAGGAATAAGCGACAAAAGGTTTTAAAAGGTAATTTAGAAAATGTAGCGTTAATTTTTTAACAAAGGAGGCAAAATTAAATTGAAAATTGGTGTTATAAGCGATACTCATGGCGATTATAAGTCATGGGAAAAGGCTTGGGAGTTTTTAAAAGATACTGAGGTTATTTTTCATGCAGGTGATGTATTATACCACGGACCGCGCAACCCAATTCCTGAGGGGTATGATCCGAAAGAACTGTCTAAGGCGTTGAATAGTTGTTCTGTTCCTTTAATCATTGCACAGGGTAACTGCGATGCTTTTGTGGATCAAATGATGCTTGATATACCTATACAAACTCCGTATGTTTTTTCTGTAATTTATGGTAAGAGATTTATGATTCAACATGGGCACAATATTTCAGATGAGGAGATTAATAAATTGGTTCAGAAATATAAGTTGGACTTTTTCATAGTAGGACATACCCACATTCCGCTATTAAAAAAGATTGGCAACTGTGTGCTTATTAATCCCGGTTCAACTTCACTTAGTAAACGAGAGGACAAAATTAATTCAATAGGGATTATTGATGATGAAAAAGTTCGGATTATAGATTTAGACACAGGAAAAGAGATTTTGTTTCTTGAACTTTAGAGATGATTCAGATTAGTGAGAGTAAGTTTTTGGATATTACATTGATTGAGAAGGTTATAGTGTACCTAAATACCGCCTGCTGGAAGTGGGCACACTTAAATGGCGAACTATAAATAGCCCAGACTCAAGCTGTTGTAGTTTTGCGCAGTTTGGATTACCAGAAAAAATTATACTTAACGACGAAATATATTTAAGTTAACAAAGATATTCCATAAGAAAGAAAGACTATCCACAAAATGGTTGGGTAGTCTCTCTTTCTATGGCGAGGGTGGTATGGTAGGTTCTGAGCAATTTTGAACACCCATTAATTGTGATTGCCTTTATTAAAAGATAAGATTAAAGATTCTACTGACATACGATGCTATACAAGAAATTCCAGATGCAATAAATACACCTTTTGACTTAAAAATTGTACAAATAAGCCTGAAATTAGGCTTCCTATTAGGGTTGTGCCAGCGAAAACTAAGGTATATAAGCTCATCACTTATTTTCTGCACTCACTTTTCAATTTCAACTATTTAAAGTTTTCTTATATAAATTTGGTGTAACTCCAAATTTATTTTTGAATTCTTTGATAAAATGAGAAATATTTTCATATCCTACATCATAACATACATTCGTAACATTTTCATATTTTAGCAATTCTTTTGCTGTGTTGAGTTTTAAATCTTTAATATATTCTTTTGGGGATTTTCCTGTAAACTTTTTGAAATACTTCGTGAATTCATACTCTTTCATGTTAAATTCTTTAGCAATATCTGAGATCTTTAATCTATGCAAGTAATTATTATTTATGTAGTCCAAGATGTTATAAATTTCCGAACTTTTATCGTTTATTATTTTCTCAGCTCCTCTGTATTTGAACATATCATAAACAAACTTTTGAGAGTATAAATCAATAAGAAACTCTCTATTGACTTTTCTGTTGAAAAACACATCAACAATTCTTTGGTATGTTTCAGCTAAATCTGTGCTATACTTTCCCACAAAGAACTCCTCATTAATGTTGTCAAGTTCACAAGATTCAAATTCCATTTTTATCTTGTTCAAGACATAATTTACTAAATAGCTGTCTATTTCTATAACTAATGCTTTAGTTTTTTCTTTAATTTCTAACTTAACTCTTGAATAAGGTGGCAAAATCACAAAACTATTACTATCATACTCCAATTTCTGCAATTCATTTATTTCTACATATTTATTTCCTTGCAAGATGCTACAAAATCTTAGATAGTTCTTTGATGAATAACTTGCTTTTATATAATCATCAAAATCATAGTAAAGTATTCTAACATGATCTGATTCCAAGGTAGATATTGGTGTTAAGTCACTTACCATCTCTGTACCCCCGGCAAAAATGAAATATTATTTGCAAAAAAGAATTAGAAGAAGAGAAAAAGTGCATGTTAAAATTATAACAACATTTGCAGCAGATGTGGAGGGGTAAATGTGAAAACATATAGATTTTACATGCCACCTATTAGCTTGATGGGAAGAGGATGTTTGAAAGATGTTGGGCAAGAAATCAAAGGTCTCGGTTATAAAAAAGCACTAATTGTAACAGATAAAACATTAGTAAAGATTGGTTTGGTTAAAAAAGTCACTGACATATTAGATGATGCAAATATAAGTTATGTAATATTTGATGAAACAAAACCCAATCCAACAGTAAAGAATGTTGAAGATGGTTTGAAAATGTTAAAAGATAATAATTGCGACTTTTTAATATCAATTGGAGGCGGTTCACCACATGATTGTGCCAAAGGTATAGGACTTGTTGCAACTAACGGAGGTTCAATAAAGGACTATGAAGGTGTAAACAAAGCACGCAAACCAATGCTTCCTCTTGTTGCTATCAATACAACCGCAGGAACGGGTAGTGAAGTTACAAGATTTGCAATTATCACTGATGAGGATCGACATGTAAAGATGGCAATAGTTGACTGGCATGTGACACCGCTAATTGCTGTAAATGACCCAGAGCTTATGATTGAAATGCCAAAGTCGCTGACTGCTGCAACTGGAATGGATGCGTTAACACATGCAATCGAAGCATATCTATCTACAGATGCAACACCGGTTACAGATGCTTCAGCCTTGATGGCAATCGAGTTGATTTTCAAATATCTAAAGAAAGCTGTTGAAAATGGTAATGATATTGAAGCGCGAGAAAAAATGGCCTATGCTGAGTATTTAGCAGGAGTTGCATTTAACAATGCAGGTTTGGGTTATGTTCATGCAATGGCACATCAGTTAGGCGGGTTTTATGATTTACCGCATGGAGTATGTAATGCAGTATTATTACCACATGTTTTGTCTTACAATTTAAAGGTGGTTCCTCAAAGATTTATTGACATTGCAAAAGCAATGGGGATTGATGTGCAAGGAGTTTCGGCTGAGAAAGCCGGTGAAATGGTAATTGAGAGCATTAAGGCTTTGTCAAAAGAAATAGGTATACCGTCAGGTTTGAAGGAATTAGGTGTAAAGGAGGAAGACATAAGAACTTTGGCTGAAAATGCTCTAAAAGATGCTTGTGGTTTGACAAATCCAAAACAAGCTACTGTAGAAGAAATAATGGAAATTTACAAATCGGCATTTTAAAAAATTTTGTCAAAACTAAGAAGCTGTCCCCAAACAATAATTTTCAATAGCCAAAATCAAACATTTGATGGCATTAAATGTCAATATTAAGCTATGGAGTAAAAAACAAGAGGGTTGGCTGGCAATTTTGCCCCAACCCTCTATTATTATCTTCGCTAACCTTTCCATGTTATAAGCAATACAAACCAAACTCTACTTTAGCTTCACACCCTTCAAGCCCCTGAGCAGGAACCTCCTAAATCCTTTATTGCTCTTTATTATCCCAAATACTGTCTCAACTTCTATCTTCCTTCTGCTGTAAATTTCCTCGCCTTCTTTGCTCAAAAGTCTTTCTCTTACTTCATTTCTTTAACTTCTCCAACCTCGGCCTTACCCTAAATCTCTTCTTCCATTTCTTGCCTCTGTAACACTTATCCTTGTGCTCACATTCATTGCATGTATCCTCACATTGATATAGCTTCTTCCAACTTACAAATCCTCTCTCATTTACATCTACCCTCGGATATAAGTATTCCACCTTCTTACCAGCAGGACAAATATATGCATCTTCAGAGGCAATATACTCCCAATTCCTGCTATTGAACTTGTCCTTCTTAAATTTCCTTGGCTGCTCTAAGTCAAATGTGTTATACTTAATGTAGCTATTGATGCCACATTTTTTCAGATGAAGGTAGTTTTCTTCAGACCCATAGCCACTGTCTGCTATGACATTCTTAGGCTTGTGAGCTGTTATCTTTTCCACAAGCTCAAGATGTTCTTTTAAACACATGTAGTTGTGGGACTTTGGTGGATGCTAAAACCTATGACAAATCGGTTCTGTGTGCCGATTTGCACATTATTCCTAGCTTTTAATTCCCGTTTTTCATATGGTCATCCTTCATCCTCATAAACGTGGTATCATTGTCTGTTTTAGAAAAACTGTTCCTACCATTTAAAATTGCCTCATAATTTTCATACTTTTTGATCCTGAAAACACAAATTATTTTTCAATACCTTTACCAGCTTCTTTACTCTTTTTTCTTGCTTTTAAACTCAGCCTACTCAAGTTTTTGGTTTATTTGCTCAATCTTTTCTTCTAACTGTTTGCTATCATAGCCAACTTCTAACTTTACACCCAAATCTCTCAATGCTTTGTCTTCCTCTTCATTTATTTTTTCAATCTCTTCGATTATGTTTTTCACTTTCTCTCTTAACTTCTTTTCGAAAGTTCTTGTACTTTTAGCCCAAACAAATGAATACTTGTTTGCATTATTTTCAACTTTTGTCCCATCAAGATAGTAATAATCGAAGTTTACATACCCTAACTGTACAAGAAGTTTAACCACCTGAGCAAAAATATTTTCAATTGTCTCTCCTAAAATTTCTTTTCTAAATCTGTTGATAGTCCTAAAATCAGGGGCTTGATACTTTGAGAGCCACATAAAAGTAATATTTTCTTGTAAAGCCCGAGCTATTTTTCTTGATGAATAAATACATTGTGTGTAAGGCGTATATTAAAACTTTTAATAACATTAGTGGATGGTAACTACTTGTACCACCGCCTTTGTACCTTTCCATTATGGTGGATATATCTATGATTTTATCAATTACTCTGACCAGATGATTTTGAGGTATAAAAACTTCTGGGTCGATAGGCGTCAAATTATGGGCTGTAATTTTAGAAGCCAACTTTATCATGTTTACGAGCCATGGGTTATCACCTCATATTATTATTTATGGTATATTACATCATAAATATATCGTATTGTAAAAATATCAAAATTAAAGAGGCTGCCCAATTATCATTTTGGACAGCCCCTTATTTTTTTAAATCTGGTTCATATAAAGTTAAGTTTGGACTTAAATCCTACGATAGTAGCAACTTTGTCTTATTCTAAACTCAAGAAAATCAAAGCAATTTTAAGCTATTTTAAAAAAACGTAATTTTACCCCCAAAAATTGGCGAAATATCGTCTAAAAAAAGAAAAAACGTGATTGACAGTATGAAAAAGTATAAGATAAAATTTGCATAGAAATTCCAAAAAGAAGTTTACAGAAAAAATAGTTTAATTATAAGACACCCTAAATAAGATAATAAAGAAACAATCACACTAAAAAATCAAGTAGAATGAAGAGCTGGGAATAAGATACTATTGCGCAAGCAGCATAGTACAACAAATTGGAAATTTGTCAACAATTTTGTGCCTCCAATTCATAGCATAATTTGATAAGCTGTAAGGTTTTGCAAATATGGTGTTTAATAAAAGATATTTTGTTTTTTCATTTACCTCGCTGGAAGTTTTTTCTTTAGTAATAAATATTAATCTCGAAAGTTTCTGTTGATTGAAAATATTCGCAGTGATAATATTTAAATTTTGTAGAATGATTAAGGGATGAATTAAGATAGGACAACGAAATTATTGAAGAAATCAAGCAAAAAATGAGGTTTGTTGAAAGCGACGTTTTTAACGTGCTCATAGAAAGTATGTTTTTACGCAGTTTATTTTACACCATTTATGAGGAGGAAGGAAGACTAAGATTTTAAAAAGCTTGATAACGCTCATCTTGAGCGTTTTTGCAAAAGGTTATAATTGTATTAAGGATGGGAGGGGTAAAACACAAATGAATGCGAAAAAAGTTTTTGCTTATATCATTTTTGTTTTAATGCTAGTATTTAATTTTTATGTGGGTTTTTCAGCAAATTTAAAAGGTGGATTTTTGGGCGTGAGCAAATATAGTAGTATCTTCGGTTCATGCTTATATGGTGATAGAGCAGGAGCTCAATATGTTACTAACCTAAAAGACGGACTTTCCACAATTATGAATGCAGCATTTGTCAGACTTAATGGTGATGCTAACGAAAGTCAGTTACGGGATATTAACTTAACTTCGAACGTTGACTTACTTGCTTATTCTGGACATGGTTTAATGTTTGAGAAAGAGAATGCTGCTCACTTTTTTGCAAGAAGCACAGGGCAATCTTGGCATAATAGTTCAATGGAAGGCAATGATGAAGTAAATGCAAGAACAAATGAAGTTCGATTTGGTCACAATATGCTAAAATGGGTAATAATGTATACATGCAACTGGCTTACTAACGGTGGCGACAAGGAAAAATTAGAAAATATCTATAAAACATTTGAAGGTGCAACCTTGGTTATGGGTTTTGCATCAACAATGTATTTAGACAGTCGTGAAGCAAATTTATTCGCTCAATTTTTGGTGAAAGATAAAAAATCTTTTAGAGAGGCATTTATTAGTGCAGCAAAAAAGTATCAACCTCAGAGGCAAAATGGTGACAGTATAGCTCGTGTTATGGGCTACACATTAGCAAAGAATGATTCATTGTTTAATAATTTTTACGGATGCCGTCCTAAAAATGAGTGGTATATAAACTACAAACAAGGGTATTCAATAATAGACACTATAATAATTCCTCATACTGGTCAAATAATACCATAAATATTGAGAGAAAAGGGAGTGAGTAAAAATGAATTTAAAATATATCACAACGCGAAGAAACATTAAAATTTACTTGTTGTCTTTTTTAATAATCTTAATTATTTTTGCTGTAAGTTATATTTTGTATATTAATTCAAACAAAATACCAGCACTTAATATTCCTATGCCCGGACAAGAAATGCCTCAAATAGACTATAAAGTGACTGCAAAATTTGAGAATTTGCCTACTGAAGCCATGGTATATAAATTTAAAAAGCCACAGAATGTCGACTTTTACTCAATTGCAAAGAAATTTGGGCTTAGCGGAAAGGCGCAATATGATTCAGAAACTAAGACATATAAAATAAAAGAAGAAGTAGATGGAAAATTAAAGTATTCTTTTACATACGAAGCGGAAACCGGCCGATGGGAATATATAGATGAAGAAGAAATGTATCTGAATGATAATCCCACAAATATACCTTCTGATGAGGAAGCCAAAAGGATTGCGACCGAATTTCTAAAAAAAGAAGGACTTTTCAGTGAGAGGTTTACTTATTGCACAGTTGTACCTGCATCATCAGGTGATAAACTTACAAATGATTATAAGGTTCATTACAAAGATGTATACTTTTACCCTTCAATAAATGGAAAACCTATTTATGGTGTTTCAAGAATAGTTATAAGTGTGGGTGATAATGGTAAAATAATAGGAGTTCTTAAATGGTACAAGGATTTTGAGGAATATAAAAAAGTAAAAATAATTCCTGCAGAAAAAGCTTTAGAAAGAGTTAAAAGAAGGCAAGCTTCAAACAATATTAATCCAAGGGCTAAGTCTGCCACTATCAATAAAGTTTTTCTTGCATACTGGGAAGATGCAGGAACAATTGAAGAACAACCATATTTGCAACCTGTCTGGGTGTTTGCTGGAGAGGCAGTTACTGAAGATGGGAAATATGAATCATTTGATGCTGTTGTTCCAGCTATTGAATAAGAAGTTTAAGGTTCTTTGTCAAGAGTTGGGGTGGGTATCCTGAATGCCCACCTTTTTAGGTTTATCAACCATACAAGTTGTTAAAACCTTTTACTGCTTAACTCATTTTGCACCCTCTTCCTTACTTTTTCTAATGCCCGGAATACATAATCTTGTAAAATAAAATTTATCTTGTCTATTACTATCTTCACATTCTTAAAATATATCATTGCTACCTCAACAAATTGTCTCCACAAGCATATTAAAATAACAACAAGGGCTGCTTTTAGATTACCTAAACAGTCCAGTGCACCAATTTTATTCATCTTCACCCTCAAATTCCAATAGCTTCGGGTCTATTATTAACTCTATTGCCACCTTCAAATGTATCCCAATGAGGGTAGTTATTCTATATATCCCCCATATCTTTGGCTGATGTCTCAATTTCCTACCATCTTCCTTGCAAAAGATATTTTCAAAACCTCTGTAAAAACCATAATCCAACTTTTTTCTTCAGGAATTAAATCCTCGTGACCAACTGTGTAGAAAAATCCTCCGGTTCAATACTGCTTCGTGACTATTGCTGGTGGAATCAATAAATTATTATAGTCCGGCTTGTACCCAGACATATCAGGCTTTTTGCTCTTGCACCTAAATATAAATATCAAATACTGCCCATGTATAAACGGGTCTTTGTTTATATGTTTTATCTTTGCCCTCAATACTTTACCATAAAAATACACATCTCCTTTGGAGTTAAAACAAACACATCCCCAGTCTGTGGCTCTTTCCTCGTACTCTTTATCACCCTCAATTGATATTCCTTAAAATCTTTACTGTCTAACTCATCAATCTTCTTCCTTACCTCCTCTGGCAACGAGTTGTATCTTTCCAACTATCTTAAATGTGCTAAGTCTTTCATTGGATTATAAAGTATACCCAATTTTCCTCACCATCCTTTTTTATTTTATTATACCATGCTTTTTAAGGGAAATCCTCTGCCCAGCGCATTGATAGGGAGTTAAAATAAAATTGTGTCTGATATATAATAGAATCGAAAAGGAGGTTGGTTGTAATGGATAAAAATATCTATTATGAAACCATTAAAAACATGGCTATTGAAAAGTGCTAAATCAATATTACAAAGAAACAAGATCCATCCTGCCCAGCATTGAAAAACTTCTGGGAAGACTTGTTAGATTGCTCTATAGCCTCTTGAACCCCAAATTTGTCTCCTGAAAAATCAAAATGGTTAATACCCCGAAGAACTTGAACATTCCATATTCTGAAGAAGAACTTTCTAGAATCAGAGATAATCTCAAAAATGAACAAAAACCCTTTCAAACAACGAGAATTGCTACAAGAAGTCTTTGCCCTAATAATTGAAGCTTATCATTGTGAAATCAAAGATACTTTCTGAAGTTAAAAAGGCTATGCGTTATATGATATCCAACAAATTTTCCAGCTAGAATATCTTAATCATACACAAAATTCTTGACAGGTTTCCCCTTTTTTGTAGTATTATTATCATTGGCCATAGCTTCAATCCTCTTTGTGTATTGTTTTTACTGTTCATCTGATATCATGCACAGTTTGAAGCTGTGGCTTCAATATTTTTTTCACCTGTTGCATTTAATTTTACAACAAACATCCGTGATTTTTAAAAGGGAGATAATTACATATGAACAGTATGAGTAATATCATAATAGAGAATATGTTAATTATTATAAAAGCATTTGTTCTTTTTATAGTTTTAAATGTTACAACAGTAGTGTTTCATGAAATTGGACATTATGTAGGAGCAAAAATCTTATGGAAAAATAAAGTTTTTATAAACGAAATAGAAATACTGAATTTTGCAGTTAAATTTAGAAACTCAAATTCAACAAAAATAAGCATTGAAAAGAAAAAAGGTTTTTATGTAGGGGGATGTTGTAGTCAAGTCCAAATTTTTGTGTAAATTCCCCCTCTGGTTAGAATATAAGCTTTTCAGTATATTTTAATCGGTCAAATAAAATTCCATATGGTTTTTTGTAAATTATAATTTACCAGTTATTACCTGAA
>OFGS01000055.1_pt1 | contig 33769 bp, 29 predicted proteins | sample 1521851 | NCBI WGS metagenome assembly OFGS01 (sample SAMEA3142070, study PRJEB24117) | hot springs metagenome
TTTTGCGATTTTTTCTTTTAACTTTTTAAAAAAGCTCACCGTTTCTCATCCTTTCTTTCCAGCTGCTTCTTCCAATCGAACAGAAACAAGTTTCGATACGCCTGATTGTTGCATCGTTACTCCGTACAATACGTCTGCTTCTTCCATCGTTCCCTTTCGATGAGTAATGACGATAAATTGTGTTTCGTGGCTAAATTTCTTTAAATATTTCGCATATCGTTGCACGTTCGCTTCATCTAGTGCGGCTTCCACTTCATCGAGCACGCAAAACGGAACAGGTCGAACGTTTAAAATAGCAAATAAAAGCGCAATGGCAGTCAGCGCTCGTTCACCGCCTGATAATAAACTTAAATGTTGCAGTTTTTTGCCCGGCGGCTGTGCGACAATATCGACACCTGTATGAAGTAAATCGTTCGGATCGGTTAGCTTTAAATCCGCTTTTCCTCCTCCAAACAATTCGACGAACACGCGCGCAAATTGCGTACGAATTTGTTCAAACGTCACCGCAAATCTTCGCTTCATTTCATCGTCCATTTCGTCAATCACTTGATAAAGTGTATCTTTCGCGCGTTGTAAATCTTCTTTTTGTTCCGTTAAAAAGCGATGGCGCTCAAATACGCGTTCATATTCTTCAATCGCGCCAAGGTTCACCGTCCCGAGCTCATCAATCGCCAATTGAATGAGCTTTACTTTTTTCCGCGCTTCTTGCGCTGGGATGTGAAGCGGGAACGCTTCTTTCGCCGCTTCAAACGATAGTTTATATTCTTCACGAAGTCGATTTAACAAGTGATCTAACTCCATATCAAAACGAGCGAGCTTCACTTCTTCGTCTTTTAACGTATCTGTTAGCTGTTTATGTTGACGTTTCAGCTCTTTTATTTCTTTTTCGAGCTGTTCAAGCTTCGTTTGGTATTGTAGTCGTTGTTCACGGCGGCTAGCGATCAGTTGAATGGTTTCTTCTTTTTGTTTCGTTTTTTCTTTGCATATTCGTTCGAGCTGTTGTTCATCTTCCGTTTGCTCGTTCATATGCTGAATGAGTTGATGCCGCTCTTCTTCCATTTTTGCGCGCGTTCGCTTCGTTTCTTCCCATTCTTCGACAAGTCGCCGCACATGTTGTTCTTCATTTCTTACATGTTCTTGCTTTTCTGCAAGCGCGACTTTTAAAGCGGTCAGCTGTTCTTGCATTTGTTCTTTTGATTGTTGTTCGAGCTGTTTTTTTTCTGTCCATTGCTGTACTTGTTCGTCAATATGAGCGATGTTTTTCTCTAACTCATTAAGCTGCTGCATGACATCGTGAAGTCGAGCGGTCAGCTGTTGTTTTTCTTCCTCAAGCGTTTGTCGTTCATAGCGATACACAGCTAGTCGCTCATCCATATGTTTTTTTCGGAGATCTAGTTCCGTCCATGCGCTTTTTTCTTCTTGCAGCGCCATACGGTTTGCTTCTAGTTCCGCATAAAGATGCTCTCGTTGCTGTTCGACTTGGGCGATCGTCTCTTTTTCACGCTGGATGCGCTGTTCGAGTTCAATCGTTTTTCGTTCGATTTCGCGAAAACTTGCTGTCACTTCTTCAAGTTCACGTGTGCGGCTTAATAATGAACTCGCCTGTTTGTTTACCGTTCCTCCCGTCATCGCTCCACCAGGATTCACAACATCTCCGTCAAGCGTGACGAAACGATAGCGGTATTGCAGTTGGCGCGCAAGCTCATTCGCTCCTTTTAAGTCGCGCGTAATAATGACCGTTCCAAGAATGTTTGTCATTACTTGCGCGTACGTTGCTTCATACGTAATTAATTCGGAAGCGACGCCAACGTAAGCGGGATGTTTCATCATATCCGCTCGAACAGATGGAGGAAGCGATTTTCCTTGAATGACGTTGAGCGGTAAAAAAGTAGCTCGTCCGTACGCATGTCGCTTTAAAAACTGAATGGCTTCCCGTGCGCTTTGTTCGTTCTCTACGACGATATGTTGCGCTGCTCCGCCAAGCGCCACTTCGATCGCTGTCTCTAGCTCAGACGGCACCGTCATCAGTTCAATGACAGCCCCATGAATGCCTGGAAGGCGATCTTTTGCTTTTAATACTTCTTTCACACCTTGGAAAAATCCAGCATATTCTTGTTGCATCGCTTCAAGCATTTCTTTTTTTGATTTCATTTTTTGTACGTATTGGTACGCTTCATATAACGTCGCTTCTTTTTTGCGATATTGTTCTTTTTGAACCGCTAATTGTTGTTCTTTTGTTTTTACTGCTTCTTCTTGCTCGGCGATGCGCTTCTGTAATTGGTGAACAAGCTGTTGCTTTTGTTCCCATTGTTGAACGATTTGCTCGTATGCCCGAATATGCTCGTCGTTTGCAGCGATCAGCTGTCGTTGTTTCTCTTCGTTTTTTTGCAACTGTGCTTCCGTGTGCGTCCGTTCATTTTTCAACGTCGCTTGCTCGTGAACGAGATCGATATATTCGCTTTTTAGCCGTTCAATTTCGGCCTCTGCTTTCGGACCGTAAGCGGAAAGCACGTTATTTTTTTCTTTTAATTCGGCTTGAAGCGCTTGCACATTTGTTTGAAGCTGTTGAAGCAACTTCTTTTTTTCTGCAATGGTCGCTTCCAGTACACGTTCACGCTCAGCCAGTTGGGCCACCGTTTGTTCCATTTGGTGTTGTTGCTTATGGGCGTTGTTTTTTCGCTCTTTTAATACTTGTTTTTTTCCTTCCATTTTTTCAAGCTCTTCGCTCACAAGCAATAACACTTGTTGTAAGCCGTCAATCGACTCATCGAGCGCCGTCAGTTCATGGCGCAATTCAGCGATGTGCGCTTCTTCTTTTTGTAGCGTCGTTGCTAATTCGATCTCGTTTTGTTCATGTATAGCGAGCTGTTCTTTTAACGCTTCCCATTTTTCATGTAGCTGTTCAATTTCATAGACGATGAGCCCGACTTCGTATGTTTGTAATTGTTCTTTTTTCTCGATATATTCTTTCGCAATGGACGCTTGTTGTTTCAACGGTTCTAGTTGTTGGTTTAACTCATGTAAAATATCTTGCACGCGTTGTAAATGATCTTCTGTTTCGCTTAACTTGTGTTCAGCCTTTTTTTTCCTCATTTTATATTTTAACACACCGGCTGCATCTTCAAAAATCATGCGACGGTCTTCCGGTTTACTGCTTAAAATTTCTTCGACTTTTCCTTGGCTAATGATCGAAAACGCTTCGCGACCAACGCCTGAATCCATAAATAAATCAACGATATCTTTTAAACGACACGGCTGTTTATTAATAAAAAATTCGCTATCTCCCGAGCGATACACACGTCTTGTTACACTTACTTCTTCGTATTCAAGTGGCAAAAATTGATCGCTATTATCAAGCGTTAATGTTACTTCAGCCACGTTTAACGGTTTGCGCGATTCGCTTCCTGAAAAAATGACGTCTTCCATTTTTGCCCCGCGAAGCGACTTCGCCGATTGCTCCCCAAGCACCCAACGAATCGCATCTGTAATGTTGCTTTTTCCGCTTCCGTTCGGACCGACGATGGCCGTCATCCCCGGAACAAAATCGATTGAAATGCGATCTGCAAAAGATTTAAATCCGATAGCTTCTAATCGTTTGAGGAACACATATATCCCCCTTCATGTAAAAGATGTAACAATAAGCAAGGCTGTCCTTTCGCACCGGATCAGCCTTGTTGTGATTGTTTTAGCTTAGCTAATGCCATTTGTGCGGCGCGTTGTTCTGCCTCTTTTTTCGAGCGACCAATGCCAACGCCAAGCTCTTCCCCGTTTAACGATACGCGCGATACGAACTCTTTATTATGTGCAGGACCTCGTTCTTGTAAAATTTTATATTCTAAAATGCCGCTGCCATCACGTTGTACGAGCTCTTGTAGTTGACTTTTGTAATCCATCACATGAGAAAAAGCACCTTCGCGAATTTTCGGGAACATCGTTTTCCCTAAAAATTGTACGACTGCCTCTATACCTTGATCTAAATAAAGCGCTCCAATAAAAGCTTCAAACACGTCCGCTAACAATGATGGACGCATTCGCCCCCCCGTTAGCTCTTCTCCTTTGCCGAGCAAAACGAGATCGCCAAACGATAGCGCATGAGCGAACGTAACAAGCGATGGTTCGCAAACGATCGCTGCCCGCAGTTTCGTTAATTCCCCTTCGCTCATTTGCGGAAACTGTTCAAATAAATATTGCGAAACGGTCAATTCAAGGACGGCATCTCCTAAAAATTCCAGGCGCTCATTATCTTCATGTAGCCGCTTTCGATGCTCATTCACATATGATGAATGGGTAAATGCTTGGATGAGCAATTTTTCATCGCGAAAAAAAATGCCAATTTGCTCTTGAAACTGTTTAAACTTCACGTACGGTCGTTGCTTCGACATGCATATGAACCCCCAACTATAAACGTAAAAAGCATAGAAAGCCCCGCTTACAAAACGGGACTTTGCTTATTATGATAGACGGCTTTTTATGTAGTTTACTGCGTCACCGACAGTAACAATTTTCTCCGCCTCTTCATCTGAAATTTCCATATCAAATTCGTCTTCTAACTCCATAACAAGCTCAACGACATCAAGCGAATCTGCTCCTAAATCTTCTTTGAATGAAGATTCAAGCGTCACTTGTGACTCCTCGACACCAAGGCGATCTACGATGATTTTCGTTACACGCTCTAATACGTCTGCCATTTTATTCACCTCCCCTCAAGTCATTATACTGAATTATATCAGAAAATAAAACGAATTTTTACATGACCATGCCGCCATCGACGTGAATCGTTTGCCCTGTCATATAGCTTGCCCCATCTGAAACAAGAAACGCGACGACATGGGCAATATCTTCTGGATTTCCGAAGCGCGCGAGCGGGATTTGTTGCAACATCGCTTGGCGCACCTCTTCGCTTAATTGGTCTGTCATATCTGTCGTAATAAATCCAGGCGCAACGGCGTTTACCGTAATGTTTCGGCTCGCCAGTTCTTTTGCTGCTGTTTTCGTCAAACCAATGACGCCTGCTTTCGCTGCAACGTAGTTCGCTTGACCGGGGTTGCCGCTCACGCCAACGATTGATGCAACGTTTACAATTCGTCCGTAACGTTGTTTCATCATCGGACGTGTGACGGCTTTCGTACATAAAAAGACGCCTTTTAAGTTTGTGTTAATGACTGCATCCCATTCTTCTTCTTTCATGCGCATAAGCAAATTGTCGCGCGTAATGCCTGCGTTGTTTACTAAAATGTCAACGCGCCCCCAACGCTCAAGCACTTCTTTCACCATGCACTCTACCGCTTCGCTATTTGCCACATCGGCTTGCACAGCGAACGCTTCGCCACCTTGTGCAACAATTTGTGCAACAACTTCATTCGCTTTCGCTTCGCTCCCTGCATAATTGACCGCTACTTTTGCACCGAGGCGAGCGAGATGTAAAGCAATTTCACGTCCGATTCCACGTGATGCCCCTGTCACAATCGCTACTTTTCCTTCCATCTTCATTCCCCTTTCAACGCAGTCACCGTCGCTGCAAACGAAGCTTCATCAAAAATCGAATAGACGTTGACATGACGGTTTATTTTTTTCACTAGACCGCTTAATACTTTTCCAGGACCGATTTCGATGAACGTATGTACACCAAGATCGATCATCGTTTGAACAGATTGCTCCCAACGAACAGGTGAATACAATTGTTCAACAAGACGTTGTTTTATTTCCGTTGGATTTGTCATCGGCTCAGCTGTTACGTTTGAAATGACTGGCACAGCACTTTCTTGAAACGACAATGTGTCAAGCACAGATGAAAACTGCTCTGCCGCCGGCTTCATTAAAACGGAGTGAAACGGTCCGCTGACTTCAAGTGGAATGACTCGTTTTGCCCCTTTTTCTTTCGCCAGTTGTGACGCTCGCTCAACCGCTTCTTTTGCTCCGGAAATAACAATTTGTCCCGGGCAGTTTAAGTTCGCTAATTGCACAGGTGATGATTCCATCGTGACTTCATCAACAATGTGCTGTAACGTCGACTCATCCATGCCAAGCACCGCTGCCATCGTCCCTTGTCGCGCTGGAACGGCTTTTTCCATCAATTCTCCGCGTTTTCGCACCGCATATACACCGTCAGCAAACGACAACACAGACGCTGCAACAAGCGCGCTATATTCTCCGAGGCTATGTCCCGCTACATAATGCGGATGAATGCCTGCTTCTTTTACTTTTTGTAAAAATGCGATGCTTGTCGTGAGCAATGCCGGCTGAGCGTTTTCTGTTTTTGTTAATACGTCTTGTGGTCCTTCAAAAATAAGTTGTGACAAAGACATTTGCAATCGTTCATCTGCTTGGCGAAAAATCGATGCTACCTTCTCATCTTTTTCCGCCCATTCTTTTCCCATCCCGACGGTTTGCGAACCTTGTCCCGGAAAAATAAATGCGATTTTCCCCATCATAGCACCTCTTATTTTGTAATTTCCGCGATCGATTGTTTCACCGTTTGTACGACTTCGTTGGCGACCATATCACGCGCTTGGCGTACGGCATGAAAAATAGCGTGGGCATCCGATGAACCGTGCGCTTTAATGACAGGTGCACGTAACCCGAACAACGCTGCCCCACCGTATTCAGCGTAATCCATCTTTTTCTTTAATTGCATAAGCTGTGGCTTTAAAGCAAGCGCGGCTATTTTACTTACTACTCCGCTTGTCAGCGCCGATTTTAACATCGAAAAAACAGCGATCGCCGTTCCTTCAATTGTTTTTAACGCCACGTTGCCGGTAAACCCATCCGTGACGACGACGTCAGCTACTCCCTCTAATAAATCGCGCGCTTCCACGTTGCCGATAAAGTTTAGCGGTGTCTCTTGGATCAGTTGAAACGCTTTTTTTGCTAATTCATTTCCTTTTTGATCTTCTGTTCCTACGTTTAATAAACCGACGCGCGGGCGAGCAACACCGCGCACTTTTTCGGCATATGCCGCGCCCATCAACGCATATTGCAATATATGTTCTGGGCGAGCATCAACGTTTGCGCCAACGTCTAACAACACAAATCCTTTTCCACCAATCGTTGGCAACGTCGGAGCTAAGGCAGGACGATCAATGCCGTCTATGCGGCCGACGATAAACAGCCCTGCTGCCATTAAAGCTCCTGTATTGCCTGCCGAAATGCACGCATGAGCGCGCCCTTCGCTCACTTCATTGGCCATTAATACCATGGACGCCTCTTTTTTACGGCGAACGGCACGAACGGGTTCATCTGTTGCTTCAATTACTTGTTCCGTATGAATGATCGATAGTCGTTCATCGTTTGTGATGTATGGGCGAATGAGCGTCTCATTCCCGACAAGCGTAATTTCAATATCGTGAAAATGCTCAATCGCCTTTTGTGCACCGATCACGACTTCTTTCGGAGCGTGATCGCCTCCCATGGCATCGATTGCGATTTTCATTTTTCTTCTCCATCCTTTTTGACAACATTTGAACGATACATGTGAAATTCTCCTTGAAAGACAAGCTCTTGACCGACGTAGCTATTCACTTCAACGACTGTGCGCCCATTTTCATTTAAGTTTTTTACTTTCGCTTTCGCGACGACGCGCTCTCCTTCTTTGACGGGGCGCATAAAACGAATGTTCGCTTTTGCCGTTAAAGCTAATTCATCGTTAATGACCGCTACCGCAAGCGAATTCGCTTGTGCAAATAAATGATGTCCTCGCGCAATTTGATTTCGTTTAAATACATGTTCTGTTTTTACATCAAAAATTGAAATGGCACTTTCATCTAACTGTATATCAATGATTTCTCCGATCACTTCTTCAATAGGCAACGACTTTACTTCGTCAGCAAATGTGCGCTCAGCTACATGTTTAATGCGCTCGCGCAACTCTGGAATCGACAGTTCCAAGCGATCGAGGCGGATCGTTTGAATGCTGACTGAAAATTTTTCGGCAAGCTGTTCGTCTGTAATAAATGGGTTTTCTTCAATCGTTGCTTGCAATAATCGTTGCCGTTCTCGTTTATTTCTTCTCATTTTCGATCCACCATCCGAATTATTACTAGGTACTAATAGTAGTATATAACACCCAAGATGACATTTCAACCACTTTTAATCTAATTTTTCACCGCTTAAAATGCCTGATTGTTGTAAATGTTCGCGAAGAAGGGCGTATTTTTCGTCCCGCCAAAAGGCAGGAGAATCGATGAGGCGTGCTGCATCTTGCCGTGCCACTTCTAAAATGCGATAGTCGTGGACGAGATCGCCGAGACGAAACTCCGGCATGCCGCTTTGTTTCGTGCCAAAAAAGTCGCCCGGCCCGCGCAGTTCTAAATCTTTTTCAGACAGCACAAATCCGTCGTTCGTTTCCGTCATAATGCGCATGCGCTCTTTTCCGGTTTCCGACTTTGGATCGGCAACTAAAATACAATACGATTGAGCTTGTCCGCGCCCCACTCGCCCGCGCAATTGATGAAGCTGAGCAAGGCCGAATCGATCAGCATCGTAAATGACCATGACCGTCGCGTTCGGAACGTTTACCCCAACTTCCACAACGGTTGTAGATACTAAAATATGAATATCATTTGTACTAAACGCACGCATCACTTCTTCTTTTTCTTCTGAAGATAACCGACCGTGCATCAATCCGATGCGATACCGCCCTTTGTAATAGTGCGTTAACATCGCATGGACGTCGATCGCATTTTGAACATCAAGCTTTTCCGACTCTTCAATCAACGGGCAAATCACATATGCTTGATGGCCTGCCTCAACTTGTTTGGCAATAAACTGAAATACGCGCTCAAGCATGTCGTGCTTAACCCAATACGTTTCAATTTTTTTTCTTCCTTTCGGCATCTCATCAATGACGGAAACGTCCATTTCTCCAAATGCAGTAATCGCAAGGGTACGCGGAATCGGTGTTGCCGTCATAAACAATACATCAGGCGATTGTCCTTTTTCACGTAAAATGCGCCGTTGTTCGACACCGAAACGATGTTGCTCGTCTGTAATGACTACTCCAAGCTGAGCAAAATTAACGTCATCTTGAATGAGCGCATGTGTCCCAACAACAACATGAACGTCTCCCTCTGCTAATTGTTCAAGTAGCTGTTTCCGCCTTTTTCCTTTCACAGAACTCGTCAATAGTTCGACACGAATGCCCATCGGTTCAAGAAGCGCACGAAGCGATTCGGCGTGCTGTTCGGCTAAAATTTCGGTCGGCACCATTAATGCCCCTTGATATCCTGAAACGTATACCGCATACAACACAATGGCCGCAACGACTGTTTTTCCTGAGCCGACATCGCCTTGTAATAGCCGATTCATCCGATATGGCGACTTTAAATCTTGAACAATTTCACGCACAACCCGCTGTTGCGCATTCGTGAGCGGAAAAGGAAGCGATTGAATAAACGATTGAAGCTGTTCATCTGAAAAACGATGCGCAATGCCCGGTGACTGTTCACGGCGATATTTTTTTAACGCTTGCATTTTTAATTGAAAAAGTAAAAATTCTTCATAAACGAGTCGCCGTCGCGCTTGTTTCAGCTGCTCGTGCGAAAGCGGCATATGAATCGCTCGTATCGCATCACGTTTCGATACGAGCCGATATGTTTGCAACAGCTCGTTCGGCAACGGGTCGACAATCGCATGACCGTATTGTTGTAACGCAAGGGCAATAAAGCGGCGCATCCCTTTCACTGTTAAGTCGCCACGCGTCGAATAGACCGGTTCAATCTCCTTTTGTTGTTTCATTTCACCGATATGAAGCTGTTGTACGGTTATCGTTTGGCGATGTTTATCCCACTTTCCTGTCAACGTCACCGTCTCGTGTAAAGTCAGTTTCTTTTTTAAATAAGGTTGGTTAAAGCAAATAGCCGTCACTAAAAAACGGTCTACAAGCACACGAAACGTTAAGCGCGACTTTTTGCGTTGATAATATGTAAGAGTAGGCTCGCTGTACACTTTGCCGACAATCGTTATTTTTTCATCGTGCTTTGCTTCTTCCAATGCACATATGCGATAATCTTCATAACGAAAAGGGAAGTGATACAACAGCTGTTCAATCGTATCAATTCCCATTTCATGAAGCGCTATAGCTGTTTCTTCTCCAATTCCTTTAATCGCTGTGACTGTTTGTTGTAATACGTCACTCACGTTTCTCATTCGGCTTGCCGAAAATGCGCGCTTCTAATTTACGCGCAGTCGGCGTTGCCGCTAACCCTCCTTGTGCTGTTTCTTTTAATGCAACCGGCATCGTTTGACCGATGCGAAACATCGCTTCAATGACCTCATCGCACGGAATGCGGCTTTGTATGCCAGCAAGCGCCATATCAGCAGCAATCATCGCATTCGCTGCTCCGATCGCATTTCGTTTTACACACGGTACTTCAACTAACCCTGCGACTGGGTCACAGACGAGTCCGAGCATATTTTTTAAAGCGATAGCCATCGCCTCTGCCGCTTGTCTCGGCGTGCCACCAGCCATTTCGACGAGCGCCGCTGCCGCCATGCCTGCCGCTGATCCAACTTCTGCTTGGCAACCTCCTGCTGCACCTGAAATGGATGCGTTGTTTGCGACAACAAATCCGAACGCACCGGCTGTAAATAAAAACTCAACCATTTGTTCACGTGTTGGTTGAAGTTTTTCTTTCACCGCAAATAATGTGCCCGGGACGACACCGGCTGATCCTGCTGTTGGTGTCGCGCAAATCATCCCCATCGCCGCGTTCACTTCGTTCGTTGCCATCGCCTTGCTGACGGCATCTAAAATCGTTTCCCCTGATAAAAATTGTCCACGCGCTATATATTGTTGTAAGCGTGTCGCATCGCCACCTGTTAATCCAGAATGAGAGCGAACGCCCGCCAATCCGCGCATAACGGCTTGTTCCATCACTTGTAAGTTTTTCTCCATTTGCGCCACAATATCCTCTCGGCTACGCTCGGTCACTTCCATTTCTTGACGAATCATCACTTCTGCAATTTTTATTTGTTCTCGTTCTGCCCGTTCTACAAGTTCTGCTACATTTCGAAACATCGTTGTCTCCCCTTTGCGCCGCTTTACTCCACAATTTTTGTTACGTCAATAATATGTGGCAACGTTTTTAATTGCTCCACAATCGCATCATCAATATTTTGATCTACTTCAATTGTCATCAGCGCTTGTTTTCCTTTTTCTTTTCGCGATACTTCCATATGGCCGATATTGATGGCGTATTTCGCTAATACGTTCGCAACGCCTGCAATCGCCCCGTAACGATCGTTATGCATAATTAAAAGTGCAGGGTGATGGCCAGAAAGCTTAAGCTCAAAGCCGTTTAGTTCAATAATTTCAATTTTTCCGCCGCCAATAGAAATGCCGACAAGCTCGAGCTCCCCTTTTTCATCCCCAAGGCGAATTTTTGCTGTATTCGGATGAGGGGGAATCGCTTCCTCTTCATGAAACGTAATGCGGATCCCTTCTTGTTTGGCGATGTGTAACGATGTTTTCATCCGCTCATCAAACGTATCAAAGTTTAATAACCCGCCGACGATAGCGACATCCGTTCCGTGTCCTTTATACGTCTCAGCGAATGAACCGTAAAAGAAAATGTCCGCCCATGCTGGTTTTCTCCCGAATAAATTGCGCGCGACTTTACCAATGCGCACCGCCCCGGCTGTATGCGAACTCGACGGGCCAATCATAATCGGACCAATGATGTCAAATACACTCCGATATTTCACCTTTTATTCTCCCCTTTGTCATCTTCATGAAAAAGAAGGGGAACGTTCCCCTTCTTTATCGTATGTGAATTACAGCAACACGCTTTATTCAATCGCAAAAATAAATGGATATAACGGTTGTCCGCCGTGATGTGTTTCCACTTCAACGTCCGGGAATTGTTTTTCAATCCATTGAACGACATGTGCGATTTGTTCATCTGTCGCATCTTCGCCAGAAAGAATGGTGACGATTTCATCTTCTTCGCTAATGATATGGGAAAGTAACGTTTCAACGACATGCATGAGCTCTTTGTGAGAGACGACAATTTTCCCATCCGCAATGCCCATATAATCGTCTTTCGTAATTTCAACACCGTCAATATTTGTATCGCGGACAGCAAACGTCACTTGTCCTGTTTTTACACGATGAAGCGCCTCTGTCATCGCTTCTTCGTTTTCTTCTTTTGTCGCAGAAGGATTAAATGAAAGCAATGCAGTCATTCCTTGCGGCACAGTTTTTGACGGAATGACGACAACATCACATGAAGCGACCGAAGCGGCTTGTTGAGCTGCTAAAATAATATTTTTATTATTTGGCAAAACAAATACCGTTTCCGCATTCACTTCTTCAATCGCCTTGACGATGTCTTCTGTGCTCGGATTCATCGTTTGTCCACCTTCGATGACCGCATGAGCGCCGATGCTTTTAAACAATTCAGCAATGCCATCCCCCATCGCTACCGTAACGATACCGTACGGGAGACGTTCTTGCTTTTTCGGTTGCGGCACATTTTCGTGGACAATATTCGCATGTTGTTCGCGCATGTTTTCGATTTTAATGTTAATTAAACTTCCGTAACGTTGCGCATATGTGAGCACTTCTCCTGGCTGTTCTGCATGAATGTGCACTTTCACTAATTCATCGTCCGCAATCACAAGAAGCGAATCGCCGAAGCGGCTCAAATCTTGGCGAAACGTTTCTTCTTGAAACGGATGTTTGGCTACTTTTTCTTGCTCAAATTTCACCATAAATTCCGTACAATATCCAAATTCAATGTCATCTGCGCTCAAATGGCTTTGTACATTGCGGTGATGTTCGGTGCGGACGAGTTGTTCCATCGACAACGTTTCTGATTCCGCAATCGTTTCCCCTTTTAATGCCGCTAAAAAGCCTTCGTATACGAACACGAGACCTTGTCCACCGCTGTCAACGACGCCTACTTCTTTTAATACAGGAAGTAAGTCTGGCGTGCGCTTTAACGACGCTTTTGCCTCTTTTAACACTTCCGTCATGACGGTGACGATGTCCGTTTCTTTTTTCGCAACGGTAACAGCGCGTTTCGCCGCATCTTTCGCAACGGTTAAAATCGTTCCTTCAACCGGCTTCATTACCGCTTTATACGCCGTTTGCACGCCCGCTTCAAGCGCTGCAGCAAACTCTTTGCTATTGATTTCGCTTTTTTGTTCAACCGCTTTCGCAAATCCGCGGAATAGTTGCGATAAAATAACGCCTGAGTTTCCGCGAGCACCCATTAATAATCCTTTGGCTAATGCGCTCGCCACTTTTCCAATATGGTCCGATACGTGGTTTTTCACTTCTTTCGCCCCAGAAGTCATCGACAAGTTCATGTTTGTCCCTGTATCGCCATCTGGAACGGGAAAGACGTTTAATGCGTCTACTGTTTTTGCATTGTTCGCTAAATGTGTCGCGCCTTGCAATACCATTTGTGCAAAGCGTTTCCCATCTAATGTTGTCATGACCACAGACTTGTTCCTCCTCACTACGGATTCGTCACACGAACCCCTTGAACATAGATGTTGATTGACTGAACAGATAAACCTAACGTTTGATCTAACGTATACTTCACTTTCGTTTGTACGTTATGTGCAACTTCAGAAATTTTCGTACCGTAGCTAACGATAACGTATAAATCGATGTGCACTTCGTCGTTTTCTTGACGGACAACAATTCCTTTGGCAAAATTTTCACGGCGTAAAATTTCAGCAATGCCGTCTTTTAATTGATTTTTTGATGCCATGCCGACAATCCCATAGCAATCGACTGCCGCTCCCCCAGCAATCGCTGCAATGACATCGTTACTAATTTCAACACGACCGTATTTTGTTTGTAATTCAATGGACATCGCTCAAGTCCCCTTTCTGATTAGGTAGCTAACGCCATTGTACTATACTCAGCTTATTTTTAAAAGCTTCTACCCATAGTATATTTACCCGAAACAGAAAACAGATGTCAAGGTTATTTTCTTGAAAGAGTATGTCAGAAGTATTGCAATCCGTTTTTATGTATGATAAATTATAGTAGTGTTTTGAGCACGTAGTTTGGCAAGTGAGGAGGGAAACAAAATGGCAAAATGCTTTGTGACTGGTAAGAAAAAATCTTTCGGAAACGCTCGTTCTCATGCAATGAATGCGAGCCGCCGTACATGGAAAGCAAACCTTCAAAAAGTTCGCATTTTAGTTGACGGAAAGCCAAAGCGCGTTTGGGTTTCTGCTCGCGCATTAAAATCCGGAAAAGTAGAACGTGTGTAATAGAAAAAAGCACCAATCATTTGGTGCTTTTATCCTTTTTTAAACGAATTTAACATCGCCCGAACAATTCCACCTAAAAACTTCGGCAACTTAATCGTATAAAATTTCACGATCATTCCCTCCCCTACTGTGCACATTCTTCCACTAATATATTCATCTCCGCACAAATCGTACCTCGAAGCGTTTATTTTTCATCCTTGCTTCTTATCATCATTAATATGCCTTCAGTGAATGAAAAAGTACCAAAATGATGGATGAGTTCATTGCTTACGCATAATGTTGATCCGAGCGGCACATCGCATGCATCGAGCGGATATTTAAATCCGCGAAGCGTTAAGGCGCGAATCGGGGTCAAAGGAATAAATGAAATATACGTGTATTCGTCTCGCTTTTCAACGATATGCTCCCCGCTGCGATACAGCGTTACGACATTTTGGCGATCGATTAACTCAATTTGTCCATCTTTTCCTTTAAACAAAAGCTGAACGTTTCCGAATAAATGATCAAGTCGTCCGCCTGTCGCTCCAAACAAACGAATGTTTGTCGCTTGTTGTTCAAGCGCCCATTCAAGTGCAATGTCTGTATCGGTTTGATCTTTTTCCGCTGGCCATATATCGATGTGCGGTAATTTCATTTTTAATTGTTGTAGCTCTTGTTCGCTGATGGAATCAAAATCTCCGAACGCTCGTTTTGGTATGATGCCGGCATGAAGCAATGCGAGAACCCCCCGATCTACCCCTACCCAATATACATCATCTCCATCATATGCCTGTAAATGAGGTAAAAAATGAATCGGACCACCTGCAACAATATGAATAATCAACCGATATCCCCCCTTTATAAAAGAAGGATGTGTCAAGATGACACACCCTCACGAATGGCGCGAATCGCTTGAGCGCGATCAGCTTGATTATAAATGGCTGATCCTGCAACGAGAACGTTCGCACCGGCTTGCACACAACGCTTTGCCGTTTCAGCGTGAATGCCACCGTCTACTTCAATTTCCACAGAAAGCCCTCGTTCGCGAACGAGTGTCGAAAACGCACGAATTTTTGGCAGCACAGCTGGAATAAACGATTGTCCGCCAAAGCCTGGATTGACCGTCATAAATAAAACTAAGTCAATATCTTCTATGATGTGTTCAATCATCGCTATCGGCGTATGCGGGTTTAGCGCTACTCCTGCTTTCACACCGTGTTCTTTAATTAAATGAATCGTGCGATGTAAATGTGGGCAAGCTTCGACATGCACCGTTAAATAATCTGCTCCTGCTTTCGCAAACGTCGGAATATAGCGATCAGGTTGTTCAATCATTAAATGAACGTCAAGCGGGAGCGTCGTCACCGGACGAATGGCTTCTACGATCAGTGGTCCGATAGTAATGTTCGGAACGAAATGACCATCCATCACATCGACATGAATGTAATCCGCTCCTCCCCGTTCTACGTCTACAATTTCTTCCCCAAGTTTAGCGAAGTTCGCAGATAAAATCGATGGCGCAATTTTAATCATGTTCAATACCTCGGCTTTCGTTCTTTGATTTCCTCGATAAAGCTTACGTAATGTTCGTAACGGTAAGAAGGAATGTCTCCGGATGCTAACGCCTCTTTCACCGCGCATTTCGGCTCCGCTGTATGCGTACAACCGCGGAATTTACAATCGCCGCTTCTAGCAACAAACTCAGGAAAACAAAGCGGCAATTGCTCTAGTTCGATTCCGTTAAATTCTAATGCGCTAAATCCCGGCGTATCCGCAACGAAACCGCCTCCGATTTCAATTAATTCGACATGTCTTGTCGTATGTTTTCCTCGTCCGAGATGGTGAGAAATGTCGCCCGTTTTTAACTGCAAGTCGGGACGTAACGCATTTAATAAAGACGATTTTCCGACACCTGACTGTCCTGCAAATACGGATACGTTTCCTTCGAAGTAAGGGAGTAATGATTCAACCCCTGCACGCGTTTTCGTCGACACTTCTAACACATCATATCCGATTTGACGATAATCGCGAATATATTGTTCGATGCGTGGCTTTGTTTCATCGTCTACTAAATCCATTTTACTTACAACAATAATTGGGCGAATGTGCTTTGCTTCAATTAAGACGAGAAAGCGGTCGAGCAATGCCGGGCTAAAATCTGGCTCTACCGCTGAAAACACTAAAATCGCTTGGTCGATATTTGCAATCGGCGGGCGAACAAGTTCATTTTTCCGCTCAAATACGTCTAATATGTACCCTTCTCGTTCATTTTCCGCCTGAAAGGAAACGTAGTCGCCGACAAGCGGCGTCACGTTCCGCTTGCGAAACACCCCACGACCACGACATTGATACACTCGCCCTTCACTTAACACGTAATAAAAGCCGCTTAACGCTTTAATAATTTTTCCTTCCGCCATGACTTCCCTCCTTTTAAGGTGTAGTTGGATATGAAACGATGCCCTCATACACCATCTTGCCGTTCACGACGACGCGATAACGCCCTTGTTTTCCTTGTTGAATAACAAATTCTACACGCTCTTTCACATCATTTGTTAGACGATAACGTTTGTACGGTTGCTCAAATGAATGGTTTTCATCTTCTATATATAATTCTGCCATGACAGGTTCGTTTACATCAACAGGCGGTTCATACGGAATGTCAATCTGTTGGATCACTTTTTTTGTCAATACCGGTTCTTTTCCGAGAGAAATGACGACCGTAACGGTTGCCCCTTTTTCTAATCTCGCGTTCGCTTGTGGTGTTTGAGAAATGACGAGCCCTTTTTCGACCGTATCCGAATATTGCTGTTTCACGATGACGTACAGTTGTTGGTCTGCAGCATAATCGCGCACACTTTTTTCCGTGTATCCTGTTAAATCTTTTAAAATAATTTTTTCTGGTCCAAGGCTGACCGTCAAACGCACTTCTGTTTCTTCTGGCACAACTTTTTCGCCTGGAAGCGGGAATTGTTCAATAATCGTACCTGCCGGTTCGTCGCTATATACTTCTTTTTTGTCGATGAGCAAATAGTTTTCCGATCTCAATTGTCGCTCAACGTCACCAATTGGCTCACCAACATAATTTTGAAACGCTACTTTTTTCTTCCCTATACTTTTATAAATCGTCACTGCTGTACCGGCTTTGACGACTTTTCCAGCTTGTGGATTCGTACGAATGACAAATCCTTCTGCGATGTCATCATGTTCTTCTTCGACCGTCTTTTTAATTTTTAAGCCTAACGACGTTAATTCCGTCACGGCATCATCGTAATTTTTGTTCGTCACATCAGGCACCGTCACATCTTTTGGGAAAAATAAATCAGGAATCCACGTCACCGCACTCACTCCAGCGCCGACGAGCAAGAAAAGAAATGCCGCCCATAAAATGAGCCATTTTTTTGATCGCTTTTCTTTTGGAGGAGGCACGTCCTCTTTCTTTTCTGACGGTGGAGAAGCGGTCGGCTTCACAATAGGAATGATTTTCGTTTCTTCGTCGTCATCTTCGGTTGGCAACGTAAATTTTTGTTCGTTGATGCGTTCAGGCGACAGAGCGGTGCGAATATGTTTTTGCATATCTAATGCGCTATTGTAACGATGCAGCGGATTTTTTGCTGTCGCTTTTAACACAATATTTTCTACGCTTTGTGGAATGTTTGGGTTCCATCGTCGTACAGACGGCGTTTCCGTTTGCAAATGTTTTAACACAATTGCTACGGCAGATTCACCGGAAAACGGCAATTGTCCCGTTAATAATTCAAACATGACGATGCCGAGCGAATAAATATCCGATTTTTCTGTCGCCATTCCGCCTTTTGCTTGTTCAGGCGATAAATAATGAACCGATCCTAAAACTGAATTCGTTTGCGTAATCGTTGTCGAGCTTAACGCGACAGCTATACCGAAATCGGTAATTTTAATCGTTCCGTCTTCTGCGACTAAAATGTTTTGTGGCTTAATGTCGCGATGAATGACTCCGTTTTGATGAGCGTGAGCAATCGCCCCTGTTAATTCATCCATCATGCGCAATGCTTCTTGAACAGGAAGCGGAGCACGTTGTTGAATGTATTGTTTTAACGTGCAGCCACGCACATATTCCATGACCATGTAGTAAATGCCGTCGTCTTCTCCAACATCGTAAATCGTAACAATATTTTCATGGTTTAAACTTGTCGCGGCTTGTGCTTCACGTCGAAACCGTTTAATAAATAATTCATCGTTTACAAAATCTAAACGCAACACTTTTACGGCAACGTCGCGGTCTAAAATCATATCTCTCGCCAAATAAACGTTCGCCATTCCGCCGCCGCCAATGAGTTGTAATATTTTATAACGACCGTTTAATCGTTTGCCGATGAGCACGAGCGATCACCTACTTTCACTCACATCTAAAAATTGTACGATCGCTAACGTAATGTTATCTTCTCCACCACGCTCATTTGCAACATCAATTAACGCTTGCGCTTTTTCTTCAAGCGAGCGATCCGACGTTAATACGTCTACCATCGTCTGTTCAGACACTTTATTCGAAAGGCCGTCAGAGCAAAGCAATAACATATCTCCTTCATCGACAGCGACCGTTTTCACATCGAGTTCAATGACTTGCTCTGTTCCGAGCGCGCGCAATAGCACATGTTTGCGCGGATGATATTCCGCATCTTCTTTTGATAGTTGCCCGCTTTTCACTAATTCGTTGACAAGAGAATGGTCTTCTGTCATTTGTTGAAATCCGTTTGCGTTTAGTAAATAACAACGACTATCACCGATGTGCCCGATCGTAGCAAACTGTTTTGTACAAATGGCGGCAACGATCGTCGTGCCCATCCCTTGACAATGATCGTTCGTTTGAGAGTGTTGAAAAAGCGATTCGTTCACTTTCATAATATGTTCTTTTAACCACGTCTCCGCTTGCTGTGGGGACGTCATTTCTTCCGTCTCTTCCCAAAACTGCTTTAGCTGCGTCATCGTCATTTCGCTTGCCACATCACCAGCAAGATGACCGCCCATTCCATCAGCGACAACGGCTAAATAATCGCCTGTTTGATTCATAAAAACGCCACCGTTATCTTCGTTATGTGACCTGATTTTCCCGACATCCGTTTGAAATACCGCCTTCATATACGTATCACTTCCTTACTTCGATCTGTGTGTCCACATCGTTACGCTTTCGTTTCTTCTTTCCGCTCCTTCGCACGTAGCTGACCGCATGCCGCATCAATATCGTGCCCTTGTTCACGGCGAATCGTTACGTTAATGCCATGTTTTTTCAACGTTTTCTCAAACGCAAAAATTTGCTCGCGCGGCGTGCGCACGTAGTTGCGTTCAGGCACGTAGTTCACCGGGATTAAATTGACATGACATTTTAATCCTTTAATAAGCGCAGCAAGTTCTTCGGCATGTTCAATTTGATCGTTCACACCGCCAAATAAGCCGTATTCAAAAGTCACGCGCCGCCCTGTTTTTTCAATGTAATAGCGCACAGCTTCCATCAACTCTGGCAATTTATAAGCGCGGTTAATCGGCATCAACTTCGAGCGCAATTCCGTATTTGGCGCATGAAGCGAAATGGCGAAGTTAATTTGCATATTTTCATCGGCAAATTGATAAATTTTCGGAATGATGCCGCTTGTTGATACAGTAATGTGACGCGCGCCAATATGCAACCCTTTCGGATGGTTTACGATTTTTAAAAACTTGATGAGCTCATCATAGTTATCAAACGGTTCCCCAATTCCCATAACGACGATGCTGCTCACTCGTTCGTTCGTTTCATCGAGCGCTTTTTGTACTTTGACGACTTGCGCAACAATTTCACCTGCTTGTAAATTGCGCTTTAAGCCACCTAATGTCGAAGCACAAAACGTACAGCCGATTCGGCAGCCGACTTGTGTCGTCACACAAATCGAATTACCGTAGTCATGACGCATAAGCACCGTTTCAATCGAATAGCCGTCATGAAGTTCAAATAAAAACTTCATCGTTCCGTCTTTTGACGTTTGTTGTACGAGCGTTTTTAATGTCGTGATGACAAACTGTTCATGTAGCCGCTCGCGCAACGCTTTTGGAATATTCGTCATCTCTTCAAATGACGTCACTCGTTTTTTATATAACCATTCAAAAATTTGTGTGGCGCGAAACGGCTTTTCCCCTTGCTGTTCCACCCAACTTTGCAAGTCTTCTAAACGCAGCGAGTAAATGGATGGTTTCATATCATTTCACCTTTCTTTTTCAATGTTGCGATAAAAAATCCGTCGCTATATACGTGATGTGGAAGCAATTGCAACATGCCGTGACGTACATATGGCGCCACCGATGATGGCAAGCGCGACGCAAGCGTTTCATCGAGCTCATATTGTGGATGTTCGTCTAAAAATGCAGCGATGACTTGTTCGTTTTCTTCCCGATCGACCGTACATGTGCTATATACGAGCGTTCCACCTCGTTTTAAAAGCGGAGCGACCGCTCGCAAAATATTTCGTTGAATAGCAGCAAGTTGTGCCATATCGTTTTCGTTTTTTGCATATTTAATTTCCGGCTTTCGCCGAATGACGCCAAGCCCTGAACACGGGGCATCGACTAATATGCGATCAAACGTTTCAGGAGCAAATTGCGTATGCGCTTGACGGCTATCGAGTTGTTTCGCTTCAATATTCGACAAGCCTAGACGCTTTGCCTGCTGCTCAATCAGTTTTACTTTATGACCATGAATATCTAGCGCAACGACACGGCCTTTATTGTTCATTCGTTCAGCCATATGCGTCGTCTTTCCGCCCGGTGCCGCGCAACAATCTAACACGACGTCTGTTTCGGTTGGAGAAAGGGCGTAAGCAACAAGCATCGAGCTTTCGTCTTGAATCGTCACAAGCCCTTCTTGAAACACGCTCGTTTTCGCTGCATTGCCCTTGACCATTTTTATTCCAATCGGCACGACAGAAGAAGGAACGGCTTCAATCCCTTCTTCTTTTAAGCGAGCGATCGCTTCGTCAACCGTTACACGCATCGCGTTTACCCTTGCTGTTTGTTCTGGTGGCAAGTTGTTCGCTTCGCACATTCGTTTCGTCTCATCCCATCCGAATTGTTCGACCCATCGACGCACGAGCCAAAGCGGATGACTTGTCGCAACGGCTAGACGTTCGAAGTCGTCTTTTATTTCATCAAATGAGCGCAATCCTTCGCGCTGGATGGAGCGCAATACACCGTTTACGAGCGAGGCGATGCCGCGATGCCCACGACGCTTTGCTATTTCTACCGCTTCAAATAATACTGCGCGATCAGGAATCCGGTCTAAAAATACCATTTGATAAAGCGACAGACGAAGCAATAGGCGCACCCATAGCTCAATTTTTCCTTTTATAAACGGCTGTAAATAGTAGTCAAGCGTATCGCGTCGTTGGATCGTGCCGTATACTAATTCTGTTAAAAGCGCAACATCTTGGGCGGATAATTCGTTTGTTTCGATCACATGATGTAATGATAAATTGCTATATGCTCGTTTTTTTTCAATATCGATTAACACATCTAACGCTAAGTTTCGGACGTTTTTTTTACTCATTCGTTCCTCCTAATACTGTCCCGATTTCAATCGTTGCACCGCGTAAAAAGTCAGTAGCGCTCATTTTCCGTTTTCCTGCTGGTTGCAATTCAGTGATTTTAATCGCTGTTTCGTTGCCGGTTGCAACGACAATGCCATCGCGTTCAACGGCAACAATGGTGCCTGGCTTCGCTTGGGAAGATGCTTGTACTTTTTCTCCCCACCAAATTTTCCAACGTTCATCGCCATGCGTCGTATAAGCGACAGGCCACGGATTCATACCGCGAATATGGTTATAAATGTCTTCGCCCGCTTTTGTCCAATCGATTCGTTCTTGTTCTGGTTTAATGTTGTATGCAAACGTCGCTTGTTCATCATCTTGCTTTATCGGTGTAATGTCGCCACGAAGCAGTTTCGGAAGCGTTTCAGAAAGTAGTTTCGCCCCTGCTTCGCTAAGTTTGTCGTGCAACGTCCCGACTGTATCGCGTTCATCAATCGGCACTTCCACTTGTGTTAATATGTCGCCTGCATCGAGTTTTTCAACCATGTACATGATTGTAATGCCTGTTTTTTCTTTTCCTTGCAAAATGGCGTAATGAATAGGGGCCCCTCCGCGCAATTCTGGCAAAAGCGAGGCGTGCACGTTAATGCACCCATACTTTGGCGCTTCAAGGAGCGGTTTCGGTAAAATTTGTCCAAATGCAGCGGTGATGATCATATCTGGTTGTAAGGCGAGCACTTGTTCATATTGATCTTTTTCACGAATTTTTGTCGGCTGCAATACCGGAATGTTGTACGACTGTGCAGTCACTTTGACTGGCGGTGGGGTTAATTGTTGTTTTCGTCCTTTCGGTTTGTCCGGTTGTGTCACGACACCAACAACGTTGTATCCGTCTTTGATCAACTGTTCTAAAATCGGAACAGCAAAATCAGGCGTTCCCATAAATACAATGTTCATTGTTCGAACTCTCCTTCTTCATAATAACGAATGACTTTTGACGTAAATAATATGCCATGTAAATGATCGATTTCATGTTGTAACGCGCGAGCTAAAAAACCTGTCGCTTCGATTTCAAACGGACGACCGCGGCGATTTTGCGCGCGTACTTTCACATATTGAGAACGTTTTACTTCTCCAAATAATCCCGGAAAACTTAAACATCCTTCTGGCCCAATTTGTTCTCCGCTTTGGGCAACGATGACGGGATTCACTAACTCGATGCGCCCATGGCGGTCGCCAATGTCAACAATCGCAATTTGTTGATCGATGCCGACTTGCGGGGCAGCTAATCCGACCCCATCGGCCGCAATCATCGTATCGTACATGTCGTTTAATATTTTCGTCAACTTGCGGTCAAAAACAGTGACCGGCTGGCAAACGGTTTCTAAAATCGGGGCAGGATATGTTACAATCGGTAAAATAGCCAAAATGGTTCCTCCCTTATTTACATCATCATATATGGATTTAAATCAATCGTAATCGTCACATCGCCGCGCGCCATCTCGCGCTGATAATGTTCCATAACCGTGCGGAGCGCTGTCGTTAAGTTCGCTTCCCGCTTGTATTTTATCATGCATTGGTAACGATATCTATCGTTCATGCGCGCAATCGGAGAAGCAACCGGTCCGAGTACAACCGCTTCAGCTGACAAATGTTTTTTCACATGTGTAGCAATTTTTTCAGCGATGCTTATTCCTTTTAGCGCATCAATATGCGACACCGTAATGAGCGTTAAATAATAAAACGGTGGATATCCGTGTTTTTTTCGATTGATCATTTCCCGTTCATAAAACGCCTCATAATGATGTTTGCTTGCGAATTGAATGCTGTAATGTTCAGGTGTATACGTTTGAATAACGACTTCCCCCGGCAGATGATGCCGCCCCGCTCGGCCGCTTACTTGCGTCAACAGCTGAAACGTTTTTTCTGCCGCGCGAAAATCAGGGACGTGAAGCATCGTGTCTGCTGCTAATACGCCAACTAATGTAACATTTGGAAAATCGAGCCCTTTGGCAATCATTTGCGTGCCGAGTAAAATGTCAGCCTTTCCTTCTCCAAATTGATGAAGCAGTCGCTCGTGTGCTCCTTTTCGGCTCGTTGTATCGACGTCCATCCGAATGACGCGTGCTTCTGGAAGCAGCTTTGTTAATTCTTCTTCTACTTTTTGCGTTCCCGTTCCGAAAAAGCGAATATGTTCGCTTTGACAAGCAGGACAATGCGACGACATTCGCTGTTCGTATCCACAATAATGACATTTCAATTGTTGTTGAACGCGATGATACGTCAGTGAAATATCGCAATGCGGACATTGAATGACGTGACCGCAATCTCGACACATGACGAAAGAAGAATAACCGCGACGATTTAAAAATAAAACGGATTGTTCTCCTTTTTGTAAACGTTCCGTTAATTTTTCAAACAAAAGACGGGAAAACATCGAGCGGTTTCCTGCGCGCAGTTCTTCACGCATATCAACAATGGCCACAGGCGGCATCGCATGATCGTTCATTCGCTTCGTTAACGTGACTTGTTTATATACCCCTTTTTGAGCGCGCGCAAACGATTCGAGCGATGGCGTAGCGCTGCCAAGCACAACCGGACAACGATGGTAACGACCGCGAAAAATGGCCACATCGCGCGCATGATAGCGCGGTGATTCTTCTTGTTTGTAGCTCGTTTCATGTTCTTCATCAATAATGATGATGCCGATGTTTTCAAACGGGGCAAAAATGGCAGAACGAGCTCCAACGACAAGCTGCACTTCTTTTCGTTGAATTTTTCGCCACTCGTCATACTTTTCTCCAAGCGATAACCCGCTATGAAGAACAGCGACTTGCGAACCGAATCGTTCTTTAAACCGCTTCACCATTTGAGGTGTAAGCGAAATTTCAGGTACGAGCACGATCGCTTCTTTCCCCTTTTTTAAGACGAGATCAATCGCTTGCATATACACTTCTGTTTTGCCGCTTCCTGTGACGCCGTACATTAAAAAAACGTCATGCACATCTTCGTCAATCGCTTTTCCGATCGCCTGTAACGCTTGGCGTTGTTCGTCTGTTAAAGGGAGCGGTTTTGTTTTTGTAAACGAGCGGTTAGCATACGGATCGCGATATATTTCTTTTTCTGTCACGGCGACGAGCTGTTTTTTCATGAGCGCTTGAACAGTAGCAAACGTGCTATTTGTTTCACTTAACAATTGTTTTAAAGGGAAAGAGCGGGCTGTAAGCAAACGCTCAAGCATTTGTTTTTGTTTTATGGCACGCTGCGGGAGCGATGCAAGCGCATGTATGATCTCATCGTCGCTTGCGCGCAGTTCGACCCACTTTTCTGTTTTTATTTTTCCTTTTTCTTCAACTCGGTAAACGACTTCAATATGGCCGTTTGCGATTTCTTTTTGCAACAGCGGCACGTATGGCGTTTGTGCCACTTCACTCCACGGAATGACGAGACGGTCGCGAAACAACGCACGTACTTTTTCGTGTATGAACGGCATATGTTGCTCAATGAGTCGAATGTCTTTTTCATATTTCGCTTTCATTGCGGCAGGCAACATCGCTTGAAACGCCGATACCATGAAACAAAGCGTCGTTTCAGTTAGCCACTTTCCAAGTTGCAACAATTCTTCATTAAATACAGGAACAACGTCAAAAAGAGAATGAATGGGCTTTAATTGTTCGCGCGGCATGTCCGTCGTTTCTTTCAGCTCAATGACAAATCCTTGTAAAAAACGTGTGCCGAATGGTACGACAACGCGCATGCCTGGTTGTACAACGCCGACAAGTTCAGCTGGGATCACGTAATCAAACGGGCGATCCGTTTGACTCGTAGGAATATCGACGATGACAGAAGCGACTGTCATAGGCGTCCCTCAATTTCATGATAAATTTCATATAAAATTTGTTTGGCCACTTCCGATTTTGGCAAGAGTGGAAGTTGCTTTGCCGTTCCGTCTCGTTTAAATATCGTCACGATATTTGTATCCGTACCGAACCCAGCTCCTTCTTGGACAACGTTATTTGCGACAATCATATCGGCATTTTTGCGCGCAAGCTTTTCTTTCGCATATCGTTCCACATCGTTCGTTTCTGCCGCAAAGCCAACTAAAAATTGGTGCGTTTTTTGTTCGCCGAGCGTTTGTAAAATGTCGATCGTTCGCTCAAGAACGACAGTGTAGTCTCCTTGTTGTTTTTTTATTTTATTGTCGGCGACATATTTAGGGCGGTAGTCTGCTACTGCCGCTGTTTTAATGACGATATCGCTATGTTGAAAATGCTTCATCACCGCTTCATACATGTCTTGTGCACTTTCTACCCGAATCGTCTGTACCCCTTCCGGACGAGCGAGCGACGTCGGGCCGGAAATAAGGATGACGTCCGCTCCTAAATCGCGCGCTGCCTCTGCGAGAGCATAGCCCATTTTTCCTGTCGAGTGATTGCTGAAAAAGCGGACAGGGTCAAGTTTTTCGCGCGTCGGACCGGCTGTCACTAACACTTTTTTTCCTTTTAACAGTTCGTTTGATGCAACATGTTGTTCAAGCAATGCGACGATCGTTTCTGGCTCTTCTAATCGCCCTTTTCCAACGTAACCGCACGCAAGCAGCCCTTCCGCTGGTTCAATGAAGCGATAGCCATACGACTGCAACGTGCGCATATTTTGTTGTACCGCTGGATGTTCGTACATATGGACGTTCATCGCAGGCGCAAGCCAAACCGGTGCTTTCGTCGCAAGTAAAATCGTTGTCACCATGTTATCAGCTAAACCATGCGCCAGTTTTGCGATCGTGTTTGCGGTCGCAGGGGCAACGAGTACGAGATGTGCCCAATCAGCTAAATCAATGTGTGCAATGACGTTCGGCTTTTTTTCGTCGAATGTATCAATGTATACTTCGTTTTTTGATAACGCTTGAAACGTAAGCGGTGTAACAAATTGACAAGCAGCTTCCGTCATGACGACTTTGACATTCGCCCCCGCTTGCACAAGTTTGCTTGTGAGCGCCGCTGCTTTATATACAGCAATGCCACCTGTAACACATAATAAAATGTTTTTTTGCTGAAGCATCGACGTTGCCCCTTTCGTTCGGTATTTGTAAAAAAATAACAACCTAAAAACTAGGTTGTCGTAAGTAGTTTATTGCGTTGCTTCTTCTTCGCTAACGACTTCAATATGACCCGCCGCAATTTCTTCTAACGCTTTGCCGACAAATTTTTTCGACACAGGTTTTTCGATCGTTAAGTCATTTTTCACTTGCAATTGGCGGGCGCGCTTCGCCGCAACTGTGACGAGCGTATATTTTGAATCGAGTTTTGTAATGAGTAAATCAATGGAAGGATATAACATATTACTCCACCTCCAACATCTTTTTATATCGTTGTGCCACGCGTTCGCGTCGGCAATGTTCTGCCATGACAATCGCTTTAATGCGCTCGCATGCGAGTTCTACTTGATCGTTTTCGACAACGTAATCGTATGCATCCATCATTTCTAATTCTTCTTTCGCCGCTTGTAAACGATCGCGAATTAAATCTTCTGATTCCGTTCCGCGCATTTCAATTCGTTTACGCAATTCGCTTAAACTTGGCGGCGCGAGGAAAATAAAGAGCGCCTCTGGAAACACTTTGCGAACTTGCATGGCTCCTTGTACTTCAATTTCTAAAAACACGTCTTTTCCTTCTTGCAATGTTTTTTCTACATAATCAATTGGCGTGCCGTAGTAATTTCCGACATATTCTGCCCACTCTAGCAGCTCATTTTGGCGAATCATTTGTTCGAACTGCTCGCGCGTTTTGAAAAAGTAATCGACGCCATCGACTTCCCCTTCACGTGGTTTGCGCGTCGTCACAGAAATGGAATATTGCAATTGAATATCTGGTTGTGAAAATAATGCTTTTCGTACCGTCCCTTTTCCGACGCCAGACGGTCCCGATAGGACGATTAATAACCCTCGTTCTTTCACGGTCATCCCCACCTTCTATTGATAAACAAACTACTCTACATTTTGCACTTGTTCTTTAATTTTTTCAAGGGCGCTTTTCATTTCAACAACTTCGGAAGCAATATAGCGATCGTGCGCTTTTGAACCGATCGTATTCATTTCACGATTGAGCTCTTGGACGAGAAAATCAAGCTTTCGTCCAACTGCTCCTCCTTCAGAAACGATGCGACGAAATTGTTCAATATGGCTATATATACGTTTTAATTCTTCATGAATATCGACTTTTTCCGCAAATAAAGCGACTTCCGTCAATAGCCGTTGTTCATCAACAACGCCCTGTACAAATTCACTCACTCGTTTATGTATGCGTTCGCGATAAGAAGCGACGACCGTTGGCGCAAGTTGTTCAATGCGATGTGCGCTTTTCTCAATCGTCTCCAGCTGCATCAGCATGTCTGCTAATAGCGCGTTTCCTTCTTGTTCGCGCATCTGTTTCAATTGCTCAACCGCTTCTTTTGTCGCTTCTAAAAGAAGCGAAAGAAGCGCATCGTTTTCGATCGGCTGCTCCGTCATTTCAACCGCATCCGATAGCATATGTACAACATCTCGAAGCGATACATCATCGGCGAAATGAAACCGTCGGCGCACATCAGTAAGCATGCGATAATACGCATCAACAAGCTGCCAGTCGACATGAAGCGTGCGTTCGACGAGCTGTTCCCCTTCAATGGTAATAAACACTTCGACACGTCCACGGGCAATATGTTGTGTAATGACTCTTTTTATTTTATCTTCAAACATCACCCACTGTCTAGGCATGCGGATCGAAATTTCACAAAAACGGTGATTGACTGACTTCATTTCCACCGTAACGCTCACGTTTTCGCCTTCTTTTTTTCCTCGACCAAATCCTGTCATACTTACGATCATACTCTCACATCCATTGTACGTTATCGACAATAAAAGAAGGTAATAGATTCACTCCATTACCTTCTCCCATTATAGCATATATCACTATATAGCGAAAACATTTCATGAGCGGCGGCGTGTAAATAACGAACCAGCAAGTAAAAACGTCGGAATAGACGATAAGCCAACAATAAGCAACCAATCGGTCAGCGGCAACGAAACCGTATGGAAAATCGGCTGTAACGGCGGATAGTAAATGACGACAAGCAACAAGAAAAGCGACGACAACACGGCGAGCACTAAATACATATTTTCAAACGGATTTCGGTCAAACACCGACCGTTCGCTTCGGCAATCAAACACGTGAATGAGTTGAGCGAGCACGAGCGTCGCAAAGGCAACCGTCTGGGCATACGTTAAATTTTCCGGATGTCGCGTATGCACGACAAGAAAAGCGATTAACGTCACCATGCCGATGAGAAAGCCGCGACTAATAATTTTCCAACCGAGCCCTCTGGCGAAAACTCCTTCTTTCGGATGACGCGGTGGCCGCTTCATGACGTTTTCTTCCGCTGGGTCTAATCCGAGCGCCATGGCAGGTAGTCCGTCTGTGACGAGGTTTACCCATAAAATTTGAATTGGCACGAGCGGAAGAGGAAGCGCAAATATCATCGCAAATAACATCACTAAAATTTCACCGACGTTTGACGCAAGCAAGTAGCGAATAAATTTACGAATGTTTTCATAAATGTTTCGTCCTTCTTCGATCGCCGCTTTAATCGTCGCAAAGTTATCATCTAACAAAACGAGCGAAGCGGCTTCTTTTGATACATCTGTTCCTGTGACTCCCATCGCGATGCCGATGTTTGCTGTTTTAATCGCTGGCGCATCATTGACGCCATCGCCTGTCATCGCCACAATATGCCCTCTTTTTTGCAACGCTTGCACAATTTTTAATTTATGTTCTGGTGATACGCGCGCAAAAACGTATACATCTTCAACGACGTCTTCTAATTCATCAACAGATAACGTCGCTAACGTTTTACCGTCCATCACTTTGCCGTTCGGTGGCATCATGTGCAGTTGTTGGGCAATCGCTTTCGCCGTTAACACATGATCTCCTGTAATCATCACTGTTTTAATGCCTGCTTTTTTACATTCCGCAATGGCTTGTTTTACTTCTTTCCGCGGCGGATCGATCATCCCTTGTAAACCGATGAACGTTAAGTCGCTTTCCGCTTTCGTTTCATCGTTCATTGTTTCCGTCAAAGAAAGCGGCCGATAGGCGATCGCAATCGTTCGCAACGCTTGAGAAGCGAGCGTATTGACCGTTTGCTGCACCATTTTCTGCTCTTGGTCGCGCATTCGTTTCGCTTGACCATCCATATATATGAAACGACAACGTTCAAGCAACATATCTGGCGCACCTTTTGTGACAATAAAGCGCCGATTCGCGCGATCTTTTACGATGACCGACATCATTTTTCGCGTCGAATCAAACGGAAATTCATGTTCAATCGTAAACTCGGCAGCGATTTTTTCTTTCGTCCATCCCGCTTTCGCCGCCGCAACAACGAGGGCCCCTTCGGTCGGATCGCCATCAATCAAATATGTTTTTCCTTTTTTCTTTATGTTCGCATGATTGCATAGCGCCCCAAATAATAAGATTTGCTGTAAGGCAGCATCTACCTTTTCTTGTTTGCCGTTATATAAAAACGTTCCTTTCGGTTCATAGCCTGTCCCGCTTACTGTCCATAATCGACTATTCACCCACACATGCGTGACTGTCATTTGATTTTCCGTCATCGTTCCTGTTTTATCAGAACAAATGACCGAGGCACAACCGAGCGTTTCAACTGCAGGAAGTTTGCGCACGATGGCGTTCCGCTTCATCATGCGTTGGACACCGAGTGCCAATACGACGGTGACGATCGCAGGCAATCCTTCTGGAATGGCGGCAACCGCAAGCGACACACCAGCTAAAAACATGTCATATACCGCATGTCCTTGCCATACGCCAAGCACGACAACGAGCGCCGTGAGCGCTAAAGCGATGACAATTAAAATTTTTCCGAGCTGTTCGAGCTTTCGTTGCAACGGTGTCGTCATCGTTGGTGCCGACTGGATTAAATGGGCAATTTGTCCCATCGCTGTATGCATGCCTGTCGCCACGACAATGCCTACACCGCTTCCTTTTGTCACGAGCGTCCCCATAAACGCCATATTTGTGCGATCACCTAATGGCACATCATCTACAAGTGGCGCTGTTTGTTTTTCGACAGGAAGCGATTCGCCCGTTAACGACGATTCTTCAATATATAACCCTTTCGCTTCAATGATGCGCACGTCCGCCCCGATGCGATCACCGCTTGCGAATTTGACAATATCGCCAACGACTAACTGAGCAGACGGCACTTTTACCCATTCCCCATCCCGTAAAACGAGCGATTCTGGGGCCGATAATTGTTTTAGTGCCTCAAGCGACTTTTCCGCCCGACGCTCTTGTATAAATCCTAAAAAAGCATTCATGATGACAATCGCCACGATGGCGACCGCATCGATGTATTCGCCTAATACGGCGGAAATCGCCGTTGCCGCCAATAAGACGAGCACCATAAAATCTTGAAACTGACTAAAAAATTGTTTTAGCGCAGACGGCTTTTTTTCTTCCGACAGCTCGTTTTTGCCGAATTGTTTTAATCGTCTTTTCGCTTCTTTTTCCGTTAATCCAAAGCCAATCTTTGTATTTACTTGTTGTTCCACCTGCTCTATACGCAGTCCGTGCCAGCTCATTTCTCTCCCCCTTCCGCTTGTCTTATCTATGACAGCTTATTCAGGCATGTACGAAAAAATGATATGGTATAATGAAAAGAAAAAAAGAGAAAGGTGTTTTCTATGTCGTTTGACGGAGTATTTACATATGCGATGACAAAAGAACTACAGCGCACGCTTGTCGGGGGGCGCATTTCAAAAATTTATCAGCCGTTTCCATCCGAATTAGTGCTTCATATTCGTTCGCGCGGAAGCAATTATAAATTGTTATTATCTGCTCATCCTACTTATGCGCGCGTCCATTTGACGAACGAGACGTACGATAACCCTCATGAGCCGCCGATGTTTTGTATGCTTCTGCGTAAACATCTTGAAGGAGGCGTCATTGAAGCGATCACGCAAGTCGATTTTGATCGCATCATCATCATTCATGTAAAAGGAAGAAATGAGCTCGGCGATGTATGTACAAAGCAGCTCATCGTTGAATTGATGGGCCGCCACAGCAACATCATTCTCGTCGATGAACAGACGAACACGATCATCGACAGCGTTAAACATCTCTCTCCTGCGGTGAACCGATACCGAACAGTGCTTCCTGGGGCGCCTTATATATTGCCTCCATCGCACGACAAAATCAATCCGCTTCATGCGACGGAGGAGACGGTGTTAAAAAAGATCGACTTTCTCGCAGGAAAATTAGCCGATCAACTCGTCGCCACATTTACGGGCATTTCGCCACTTTTTGCGCGCGAAGTCATCTATCGCGCAGGGCTTGCTAACCGAACGACGTTGCCGAAAAGCTTTATCTCTTTGATAGAAGATGTACGCAGCGAGAAATTTACTCCGTGTATATACACAAACGGAACAAAAGACGTATTTTATGCGTTGCCGCTTACCCATATCGAAGGGGAAGGAAAACATTTTGCTACGTTAAGCGAGATGCTTGACCGTTTTTATTTCGGCAAAGCGGAACGCGACCGCGTGAAACAACAAGCACACGATTTAGAACGCTTTGTCGCGAATGAAAAAGCGAAAAATGAAAAGAAACTGTTGAAACTTCACCAAACGCTTGAAGAAGCAAAACAGGCAGAACAATATCGACTATATGGGGAATTGTTGACTGCAAACCTTTATGCGCTCAAGCGAGGAATGAGCGAAATCGAAGTCGTCAACTATTATGACGAAAACGGTGCTACAATCACCATTCCGCTTGATCAACAAAAATCGCCGTCAGAAAATGCACAAAGCTATTTTCAAAAATACCAAAAAGCGAAAAATTCGCTTTCCATCGTGCAGGAACAAATCGAGCGAACGAAAGAAGAAATCACATACTTCGATACGCTGTTGCAGCAGCTTGAAACCGCATCGCCGAAAGACATTGACGACATTCGCGACGAATTAATCGAACAAGGCTATTTGCGCGCCAAAGCGACAAAACAAAAAAAACAAAAGTCGCGCACAATTGAACTGGAACACTACGTATCAAGCGACGGAACCGACATTTTCGTCGGCAAAAACAACAAACAAAACGACTATTTAACGAACAAATTCGCAAGCAAAGACGACATTTGGCTTCATACGAAAGACATCCCTGGCTCGCACGTCGTCATTCGCAGCAAACAGCCATCCGAACAAACGATCATCGAAGCTGCCCACTTAGCCGCTTACTTCAGCAAAGCGCGCCACTCCAGCTCCGTTCCGGTCGACTACACGCGCGTTCGCTACGTCAAAAAACCAAATGGCGCCAAACCCGGCTTCGTCATTTACGAAAACCAACAAACGATTTACGTCACGCCGGATGAGGAGTTGGTGCTTAAAATGAAAAAACCCGTCTAGATAGGCGGGTTTTTCATTTACAACTTGTAGCGAAAATCTATAAAATATAAAAATTTTACAAAATAAGTATGGTGCCCTTTCATTTAAGCACTTACGATTCCTTTTTATTTTTTATCTCCTTTAACAACTCGATAATTGTATCATTTTGGCTTTTTATTGTTTTAAGAGTTTTTTCTATTGTACTAGTTGAAAAAAAAAATGATGACAATTAAAGCTATCCCGACAATCCAGTCCATTAAATCCCTCCTATTTGAATATTATCAAATATTTTATTTTTTTATCAATTAATAAGCACTTAAGTTATGAAAAACTTTTTATAACAATATATTACTATTTCATATGGACAATATATGTACTTAAAGAAAAAATTCAAAATTTTTTGTCATATTTTCTGTTCAGTCTCTCTTCTTTCTGTCGAATGATGATATAATGGAACCGAAAAAGGAGGTGATATTTGTGATTAAAACCTACAAAGTCATGCTTTTGCCAAACAATAAGCAACAGACAAAACTTTTTCAATGTGCAGGCGTTGCCAGATGGGCGTACAATTTTGCATTAGCGCAACAGCAAGAGAATTACAAAC
>OFGS01000056.1_pt1 | contig 33285 bp, 29 predicted proteins | sample 1521851 | NCBI WGS metagenome assembly OFGS01 (sample SAMEA3142070, study PRJEB24117) | hot springs metagenome
CCTTTTCCTTTCCAGGGAGGTTTGGACGCCATTGCACACCGGAGATACCTGGATCTATACAGGAGGGTGGAGAGCTTGGGTATTCACTGTCGCACGCTTACGGTGCGGTCATGGATGATCCAGAACTCATAGCTATAACCGTAGTGGGCGATGGGGAGGCTGAAACGGGACCGCTGGCTACCGCATGGCACTCCAACAAGTTTATAAACCCAGCAAGGGATGGAGCGGTTTTGCCAGTACTTTTACTAAACGGCTATAAGATAAACAACCCCACCATACTGGCAAGGATCGAAGATGATGAGCTTATAAGCTTATTTAAAGGATACGGGTACGAACCAAGGATAGTGAGGGGTACAGAACCACACATGGTACATTCGGAGATGTACAAAGCCATTGATTGGGCTGTAGACAGGATAAAGGAAATATGGGATGATGCCAGAAACGGCAAAAAGCTGTACAGACCCGTATGGCCTATGATAATACTGGATACTCCCAAGGGATGGACAGCTCCCAAAGAGGTAGATGGACATTTTATAGAAGGATACTGGCGTTCTCACCAGGTACCCATAACAAAGGTAAAGGAGGATGACAAACGATTGAAAGTTTTAGAGGATTGGTTGAGGAGTTATGAGCCTTTGGAGCTCTTTGGCGATTGGAATCTTTTGAGATCTGTTTTCCCAGAAGGTAAAAGGAGAATAGGCTCAAACCCAAAAGCTAACGGAGGGCTTTTGAGAAAGCCTTTAAGATTTCCCAAGTTGGAAGAGTATGCGGTAAAGGTAGAAAAGCCTTTTCACCAACTATATGAGAACACCCTTCCATTAGGAAACTTTTTATCTGCAATTATGGATCTAAACAAGGATAACTTTAGAGTGTTTGGTCCAGATGAAACGAGCTCCAACAGACTGCATTCTACCTTTAGACACGGCAAGGCGTGGATGGCTAAAAGACTTCCTGTGGATGAAGATGAAGGGTATTTAAGCCCGTACGGTAGAGTTATGGAGATGCTCTCAGAACACACGGTAGAAGGGTGGTTAGAGGGTTATCTCCTTACGGGAAAGCATGGTATATTGAGCACTTACGAAGGATTTGCTCCCATAATAATCTCCATGGTTAACCAGTTTGGAAAGTGGTTGGACATATCCACGGACGTACCTTGGAGAGCGCCCATTTCTTCCTTGAACATACTCTTAACCTCCGTAGTGTGGAGACAAGACCACAATGGCTTTACCCATCAGGATCCGGGTTTTATAAACGCCATAGTGGACAAGTGGCCTAACGTAGTAAGAGTTTACTTTCCTCCCGATGCTAACACGCTCCTGGCCACGGTAAGGTACTGTCTAGACACAACCAACAAGATAAACATAATCGTGGTGGATAAGCAAAGACACCCTCAGTATTTAGACATGGGCTTAGCTCAAACTCACGCTATAAAGGGCATAGGTATATGGGATTTTGCATCCAATCATCCTCACGAAGAACCAGATGTAGTCATAGCGTCATGTGGTGATATCCCTACAAAGGAAGCTGTATCAGCTTCCCTTACTCTGAAGGAGCTTTTTCCAGATTTAAGGATAAGGTTTGTTAACGTCGTGAATCTCTTTCGCCTTACACCTAACTTTGAACATCCGGATGGTTTAACGGATACGGAGTTCGACGCCTACTTTACAAAGGACAAACCTATAATATTCAACTTCCACGGTTATCCATGGCTCATACACAGGCTAACGTACAAACGTACCAACCACAGGAACCTGCACGTCAGAGGTTACAGGGAAAACAGGAAGATAGGTGTAGATGCTACACATCTATCCCATATGCTAAGAGGTAGAGGTGGTATAACTACACCACTGCAATTAGCTATAATCAACCAAATAGATAGGTTCAGCATAGCTATAGACGTGATAGACAGAGTGAAAAGCTTATCGCAAAGGGCAGGAAGGGTAAGGGATAGGTTAAAGGAAATGCAAATACAAGCCTTGAAACACGCCTATGAGTACGGAATAGACGATGAAAAGTACGAAGGCGTAGGAGCCATAGAGGTATGAAAAATTACTTATGCTTAAACTACGGTAGCTCCTCCCTGAAGGCTTCTCTTTTTAGGGATGAGCAATTAATTCACAGAAAACATTACAAATTGAGAGAGTTTAGCGATTATTCTTCCATGGTGGAAAGCTGTATTAACCATTTTAAGAGTTTTCCCGTTGATGTTATTCTTCACAGAGTGGTTCATGGGTTAGACCATAACCAGCCCTTGAGAATAGACAAAGACACTATGGAGGAGTTAAAAGATTTAGCACGTATAAACCCGCTTCATAACGCTTACTCTATCATAGGAATAGAAAAATGCATGGAAGTCTTTCCTGATACTCCACAGTATGCGGTGTTCGATACATCCTTCCACAGCACCATACCAGAGTACGCAAGAGTTTATGGCATTCCTTACGAGCTGTACCAGAGGGGCATAAAGAGGTACGGATTTCACGGGCTTTCCTATGCTTACCTTTTGGAGAGAGTAAAGATGCTATTGAATAAAGAGTCCATAAATGGTATATTCCTGCATCTTGGTAACGGTGCAAGCGTATGTGCCATAAAGGATAGTGTGTCAGTTGATACATCTATGGGATATACACCTTTGGAGGGGCTTTTAATGGGTTCAAGACCGGGAGATGTAGACCCAGGAGTAATACTTAAATTGGTATCGGAGTTTACAGACGATGTGGAGAAACTCCTGTATGAAAACACTGGGCTAAAGGCTTTGTGTGGCACTGATGATATGAAGGAAATACTAGATAAAGCGGAGTCTACAGGTGGGATTTACAAACTTGCGCTGGACGCTTTTGTTTACAGAGTCAAAAAGTATATAGGTGCTTATTGGGCTATATTGGGTAAGGTAGACTGCATAGTCTTTTCGGGCGGGATTGGTGAAAACAGTCCAGTGATAAGGGAAAAGGTTTGCTCAGCTTTTGAAAGCTTTGGATTAAAAATATCCAAGAAAAAGAACTACTGTGGGAATGAAGAGATAAGTTCAAGCAAAAGTAGGGTAAAAGCGTTTGTTATAAAGACAGATGAGGAATTACAAATGGTTAGAGAGCTAAAGAAAGCTTTTTATAAACCCCCGGGATGACCTACTTTCCCGTGCCGTTCGCCCGGCACAGTATCATCGGCGCAGGAGGGCTTAACTGCCGGGTTCGGAATGGAAGCCGGGTGTTTCCCCTCCGCTATGATCCCGAGGGAAGCTCTAGCAACTCAATAGGTTTTCCTTCCTTTAGGCGTGCAAGCCGAACGGGTTATTAGTACCGCTTGGCTACACCCCTTACGGAGCTTCCACCTGCGGCCTATCAACGTGGTAGTCTTCCACGACCCTTCAGGGAACCCTTATCTTGAGGTGGGCTTCGCGCTTAGATGCTTTCAGCGCTTATCCCGTAGTAGGATGGCTACCCGGCGCTACCTCTGGAGAGATAACCGGTACACCAGAGCCTACCCCGTCCCGGTCCTCTCGTACTAGGGACGGACCCTCTCAAGGTTCCTGCGCCCGCGGCGGATAGGGACCGAACTGTCTCGCGACGTTCTGAACCCAGCTCGCGTCCCCCTTTAATGGGCGAACAGCCCAACCCTTGGGACCTGCTTCAGCCCCAGGATGGGGGGAGCCGACATCGAGGTACCAAACCTCCCCGTCGATGTGGGCTCTCGGGGGAGATTAGCCTGTTATCCCCGGAGTAGCTTTTATCCGCTGATCACCGGCCCTTCCTCATGGAACCGGTGGGTCACTAGGCCCGGCTTTCGCCTCTGCTCGGCTTGTCAGCCTCACAGTCAGGCACCCTTCTGCCCTTGTACTCTACGGCGGATTTCCGACCCGCCTGAGGGTACCTTTGGACGCCTCCGTTACCTTTTAGGAGGCAGCCGCCCCAGCTAAACTGCCCACCTGGCACGGTCCCGGCCGAGGTTAACTCGGCTCGGTTAGAACCCCAGCCTGCCAAGGGTGGTATCTCACCGGCGCCTCCATCGCTCCCGAAAGAGCGACTTCACAGGCTCCCACCTATCCTGAGCATGACAGGCTAGAGTTCAGTACCAGGCTGCAGTGAAGCTTCACGGGGTCTTTCCGTCCTGCCGCGGGTAGCCGGAATCTTGACCGGCATTACAATTTCGCCGGGACTCTCCTCGAGACAGCGTGGCACTCGTTGGGCCATTCATGCAGGTCGGAACTTACCCGACAAGGAATTTCGCTACCTTAGGACCGTCAGAGTTACGGCCGGCGTTTACCCGGGCTTCGGTTCAGAGCTTGCACCCTTCCCCTTCACCTACGGGCACTGGCCAGGCTTCAGACCACATACATCCCCTTTCGGGTTTGCGTAGTCCTGTGTTTTTGATAAACAGTCGGCACCACCCGGTCTCTGCGACCAAAGGAAGCTTACGCCGTAAAGGCTTCACTTCCTTTGGCCCCCCTTCTTCCGAAGGTACGGGGGCAATTTGCCGAGTTCCTTGAGGAGAGTTCCCCCGACGCCTTAGGCTACTAACCCAGCCCACCTGTGTCGGTTTCCGGTACGGGCAGCGGTACTTCAACGCCCACGCCGTTGTTTCTTGGCAGTGTAGCGTCGGAAAAGTTACCCCATCGGCTCTCGGAGTATGGAGCGACGGATTTGCCTGCCGCTCCCTCCTACTACCTTGGACCACCATTCCATAGGTGGCTTTTCCTAGCTTCCTGCGTCACGACTTGGGCTCCATACCGCTGGCGCGGGAATGTTAACCCGCTTCCCATCGGCTACGCCTTTCGGCCTCGCCTTAGGGTCCCGGCTAACCGGCGGCTGATTTACATTGCCGCCGAACCCTTGGGCTTCCGGCGGACAGGTTTCTCACCTGTCTTCGCTGCTACTCATGCCAGGATTCTCACTTCTCTGCAGTCCAACATTCCTTACGGAATGACTTCAACCCACAGAGAACGCTCCCCTACCGCTTGCGTAAGCAAGCTCGCAGCTTCGGTACCAGGCTTGAGCCCCGCTAAATTTTCGGCGCATATCCGCTCGGCCGGTCAGCTGTTACGCACTGTTTAAAGGATGGCTGCCTCTAAGCCAACCTCCCAGCTGTCTTAGCGGATACACATCCTTTCCCACTTAGCCTGGATTTTGGGACCTTAGCTGGCGATCTGGGCTCTTTCCCTCTTGTACACCGGAGCTTATCCCCCGGGTACTGACTGCCACTCTATCTTTTCCGGCATTCGGAGTTTGGCAGGGTTCGGTACCCCTTTCGAGGCCCTAGCCCAACCAGTGGCTCTACCTCCGGAAAGAAACGAGTGACGCTAGGCGTCGACCTATTTCGGGGAGAACGAGCTATCACGGAACGCGATTGGCTTTTCACCGCTACCCACACCTCATCCAACGGTTTTGCAGCACCGACTGGTTCGGGCCTCCAGACGGCGTTACCCGTCCTTCACCCTGGGCATGGGTAGATCGTTCCGCTTCGCGTCTGCCGCCAGCGACTTAACGCCCTATTCGGACTCGCTTTCGCTTCGGCTTCGCCTAACGGCTTAACCTCGCCGCTGACGACAACTCCCTGGCTCATTTTGCAAAAGGCACGCAGTCGGGCTGTAAACCCTTCCACTGGCTTGTAGACCTGGGGTTTCAGGTTCTATTTCACTCCCCTTCCGGGGTTCTTTTCACCTTTCCCTCACGGTACTATGCGCTATCGGTCTGGCCAGAGTACTTAGCCTTGGAGGGAGGTCCCCCCTGATTCCCACGACCTTTCACGAGGGCCGTGGTACTTGGGATCGCACACCCGAGAGAGGACCACTTTTAGGATACGGGACTTTCACCCTCTACGGTGGAGCATTCCAGCTCACTTCTCCTAAGTGGTCCTTTTGTAACTCTCTGAAGGGCTGGCAGACCCTTCCGTGTGCGTCCCGCAACCCCGTACGAGCTAAGGCTGCCACCATGGCACCCGTACGGTTTGGGCTGGTCCCCTTTCGCTCGCCGCTACTCGGGGAGTCTCGTTTTGATTTCCTTTCCTGGGACTACTAGAAGGTTTTACTTCGTCCCGTTTAGGCTCCGCTTGCGCGGATGATAGGGCTTAACACCCTATCGGGTTTCCCCATTCGGGCATCCAGGCTTCACAGGCTTTTGCGCCTCCACCTGGCTTATCGCAGCTTAACACGCCCTTCATCCCCTTGGTCAGCCGAGGCATCCACCCCAAGCCCTTACTAACTTGCACACCTAAAAGGAAGGAAAACCTATTCAGTTGCCAATTTAACATGGAGATGGTGGGACTTGAACCCACGACCTCCTGCTTGCAAAGCAGGCGCTCTTCCGCTGAGCTACATCCCCTTTGCCCCAGATAATGGGCCTCGGTGGACTTGAACCACCGACCTTGCCCTTATCAGGGGCACGCTCTAACCGACTGAGCTAGAGGCCCTCAGCTGAGCACCTTAGCAACTCAATAAGGAGGAAGGACTCAAAATTATGTAGAAATTGATCCGTTAAAAGGAGGTGATCCAGCCGCAGGTTCCCCTACGGCTACCTTGTTACGACTTCGCCCCAGTTGCCAGCCTTTCCATCGTACTCTGCCTCCCTTGCGGGTTAGCTCGAGTGCTTCCGGAAAGACTGACTTCCGTGGCGTGACGGGCGGTGTGTGCAAGGCCCGAGAACGTATTCACGGCGGCTTAGCTGATCCGCCATTACTACCGATTCCGGCTTCATGAGGGCGAGTTTCAGCCCTCAATCTGCACCATGACCAGGTTTAGAGATTAGCTCCCCATTACTGGGTCGCATCTCATTGTCCTGGCCACTGTAGCGCCTGTGTAGCCCCGGGCATAAAGGGCATGCTGACCTGACGTCATCCCCACCTTCCTCCGGCTTATCGCCGGCAGTCTCCCTAGAGTGCCCTCCACACGGAGTGGCAACTAGGGACAGGGGTTGCGCTCGTTGCGGGACTTAACCCAACATCTCACGACACGAGCTGACGACGGCCATGCACCACCTGTGATGGGATTCTGTCCAGAGGACAGCACCCTTCGCTTTCGCGAAGGTTTCCCATCATGTCAAGCCCGGGTAAGGTTTTTCGGTTAGCATCGAATTGAACCAGACGCTCCACCGGTTGTGCGGGCCCCCGCCAATTCCTTTGAGTTTCAGGCTTGCGCCCGTACTCCCCAGGCGAGGCGCTTACCGCGTTAGCTGAGGCACTGCCCTTACGGACAACGCCTAGCGCCCATGGTTTACAGCCAGGACTACCCGGGTATCTAATCCGGTTTGCTCCCCTGGCTTTCGTCCCTGACCGTCAGGACAGCTCCAGTAGGCTGCCTTCGCCATCGGTATTCCTCCCGATATCTACGCATTTCACCGCTACACCGGGAATTCTACCTACCTGAGCATGCCTCAAGATGGACAGTTCGGTATGCCTATCCACCGTTGAGCGGTGGGCTTTAACAAACCGCTTATCCATCCGGCTGCGGACGCTTTACGCCCAGTGAATTCGCGCAACGCTCGGGACCTACGTATTACCGCGGCTGCTGGCACGTAGTTAGCCGTCCCTTCCTCTGGAGGTACCGTCACAAACAGAAGGTATTAACTTCTGTCCGCATCGTCCCTCCTGACAGGAGTTTACACCCCGAAGGGCTTCTTCCTCCACGCGGCGTCGCGGGGTCAGGCTTTCGCCCATTGCCCACGATTCCCCACTGCTGCCCCCCGTAGGGGTGTGGGCCGTGTCTCAGTCCCACTGTGACCGGCCACCCTCTCAGGCCGGTTACCCGTCATAGGCTTGGTAGGCCATTACCCCACCAACTACCTGATGGGCCGCGAGCTCCTCCCCGGGCGGGAGCATGCAGAGCAGAGGCCCCCTTTCACACAGAGCCTTAGTGACCCTGTGCATTATAGGGTATTAGCCCCCCTTTCGGAGGGTTATCCCCTTCCCGAGGGCAGATTACTCACGTGTTACTCACCCGTTTGCCGCTCAGGGCTCATCACCCTGCGCACGACTTGCATGTGTTAGGCACGCCGCCAGCGTTCGCGCTGAGCCAGGATCAAACTCTTCAAAAAACCCTCAATTAAAGAGTCCTTCCTCCTTATTCAATTGCCAATTTGACAAGGGACACCTGAAGTCCCTCTAAGTAATCAGTCAAGACTTTTTATTATAACCAACTCCTCAGCTTTTGTCAACTCTTTTTTCACGGGGCTTATTCAACCCCAAGCAAGGTTAAATAATTTAACACGTTTTTCATAAACTGTCAAGTCTTTTTTACATGGGTCTTTCTTTCCTGAAAGACCCCAAAACCAAGGGATTATGTATTATAACCAGATTCTCTTCAATGTCAAGCTTTTTTAATATAACCAAAGGGAATAGGGCGAAAAGTTTTCTTGCACGCGAAACCATCTGTTAGGCCAAGATTAACCATACCGCTGAGCATATACCCAAAAGAATTGCACCATCTCCCCAATACCTTCATCAATGCCAATAGTAATTCAAGATGCTTCACTTTCCTTGCTCCACCGTTTCGCAAATCAAGTATGGGCTTTGTTGCATAAATCAGGTGTAAGACAAAGAATCCTCCGGGAGCTTTCTTTATGAGAGGCATCTTATACCGCATAACTATCTGGCACTTCTCCCCATTAAGCCTAACTTCCTTGTATCTCCTTTGCTATTTCTATGTTTCCCAATAACCGCATTCATACGAACTGGATCAAGGTTTGCCTTTATTTTTAATTTTCATCCTCTAAGTGCTCATTTACACAACAAAGTCAGGCAAAGACTCTAAACCCACCTCCAGCCTCATAAACAGGAAAGAGACACACCGCCCAGCTCGATAAGATTGTTAAACATTCTTTCTAATATACAGATTTCCAACTCTTTGTATCTTGCCTTCCATTTCGTATTGGGTTAGCTTGATAAGCAAATCTTCGGTACTTAGTTTTGTGTACTCTTGGATCTTGTCAAAACTTGTTGGAGTAGATAAGAAGGATAGGAAAGAATCATCTATTTCTTGGCTTGGGCTAAAGTACGTCTTCACCTCTTGTGGTTGCATAATGAATTTAGCCTTTTCCCAGTTTATGAGATCAACACAACCACGCCACCTTTCACTTTTTCCAAAGCCTACGTGAACCCTAACTGGTCTGCCTTGCTTGTAAGCATAGTCTGCTGTTATGAGGGCTCCGCTGTCTTTACCAGCCTCTATCACGAATAAAGCCTTAGATAGCCCGCTTATTATTCTGTTTCTTCTAGGGAAGCTAAACCTTTCTGCATGTTCATCAGGTAGGAACTCAGACACAAAACAACCAGATTTGAGCACCATATCCTTTAGTTCTCTTGGAGCACGAAGTATACCCATACCCAATACGCATACCGTATAACCACCTATAGACGTGCAGGTGGAATGGGCTACCCAATCTATACCTTTGGCACCACCGGAAACGACACCGTAATTGATGTTTAAGATGTTTTCAACCAACTCTCTGGTGTAATCTATGCTGTAATTGTGCGGTCTTCGTGTCCCTACTATTCCTATGAGTTCCTTGTTTTTAAAATCTCCAATAAAGAAGAGTACAGGAGGTGGGTCCTCTATTTCTAAAAGACTCTTGGGATAATTTTCCTCCCCCAAGAGCACGTAGTTTATTCCCTCTTTTTCGATAGTACTTACTACCTTCTCGGGATCAAAGGAGAGGTTTCTTTGTTTTATGCTCTTGGCTCTCTCCCTGCCTACTATGCTTTCTAGCGTCTCTAAATCTGCATCTAGGATGCGATCTGGATCCCTAAAGCTAAGATAGAGCTTTTTTATGCTTCTTTCTCCCAAACCTCTTATGGCTTTTAGAGTCAACCAAGAAAGAAGAGACATCAAGAATTATTTTATCTGGAGGCAGTTTATTTAAATGGGATTGCTAGTAAGACCTTTAGCAACAAGTTTTACGCTCTCCAATCATGCAAGCCCTCCTCTTCAGGTTTTGTATATAGCGACGGGACTTGAAAAGTTTTAAAAGCCGTTGTATATCAAAAATTGGCTTTTTATCCTTCCCATAGGGCTAGATTTGCCCAAAGTTAAACATGTAGAGAGTAGAAGCTCCTTGTAGAGTCATTCCGCTTACTTTTTTAGGAGTGGGAGGCGATCAAATTTGATAGCTACAGTCGACTTTGTTGGACCTTGTTGAACAAATAAATACACTCAGGCTCTAACTGTGGTTAACTAGATTTGCTACCAAATGACATTAAGATAAGAACTGACCTTGTCTAGTGATGTAGCCGTTCCTTTGATTTATGCAACAAAGCCCCATTTATTCAGAAAGGTTTATCGGATTACAATTTCACCAACAGTACTGTTGGATTTCACCTTATAATATTAGCCCATGGAATACGCCCTATTTGAAGGTAAAATAGTCCCCGTTGAACAAGCAAACATCAACATAAGAACCAACTCCTTCCATTACGGAACTGCTGTCTTTGAGGGTATAAGAGCTTACTGGAACGAAGAGGAAAAACAGCTCTACATCCTCTTTGCAAAGGAACACTACGAAAGGCTAATAAGGAATGCTAGAGCCATGTTTATGGAACTTTCCTACTCGGTGGACGAGCTTGTGGAAATAACGAAGGAAATCCTAAGAAGGAGTGAGGTAAGACATGATGTTTACATAAGACCTATAGCTTACTTTAAGGACTTGGCGCTCACGCCAAAGCTTATAGGATTCACGCCAGAGGTTGCCATCTACACCTACAACTTCGGTAGGTACTTAGACACCTCCAAAGGGATAAGGGTAAAGGTATCCTCCTGGCGTAGGAACGACGACAACTCCATCCCATCAAGATGGAAGGTGGCGGGAGCTTACGTAAACAGCGCCCTTGCCAAGACAGAGGCTTTACTTTCAGGCTACGACGAGGCTATAATGCTCAACCAGCACGGTTTTGTTTCAGAGGGCTCCGGTGAGAATGTGTTTATAGTAAGAGATGGAAAGGTTATAACACCATCTTATTCAGAGCACATACTGGAAGGTATAACAAGAAGGGCGGTTATCATGCTCCTTAAGAAGGAGTTTGCGGTGCAGACAGAAGAAAGACCCATAGCAAGAAGTGAGTTCTACGTTGCGGACGAGGTCTTTCTGACGGGAACGGCCGCTGAAATAACGCCCGTGGTGGAAATAGACAACAGGAAGATAGGCAACGGGGAGGTTGGACCGCTTACAAAAGAGCTTCAAGACTTTTACTTCCGTGCGGTAAGGGGGATGGTGGAAAGGTACAAAGTATGGCTTACACCCGTTTATGAGAAATGAAACCTTTGAGGAGCTTAAAGACTTAGCCTATGAACTCCTTACGCAGAACAGGTTCATAGGAACAGAGGGACACAAAGCGGTAAAAGAAAGCTTTCTCCTGCTTTTAGAAGGTTTAGGTATAAAGTACAGGACGGAGGAGTTTTTTGTAGAGAAAAGTGTGCCAAAGAGTGCTAAGCTTTTAGTGAACAATCAAGAAGTGCCATGTGTTCCTTACGTCAACTCACCAGACTGCGAAGTAAAGGCTCTTGTGAAGAGAGACTTTATGGAGAAGGACATAGCCCTTTGTGCGCAGAAGGATGAGATGGAATGTATCAAGAAAGCGGTAGAAAAAGGATGTAGTGCGGTAATTACCTATTTGGATGATATGGATACTAATTTCTATGGTACTGTGGGTGAAAATCCCATAGCGGTGGTTAACATAAAAAAGTCCTATCTTCCGCTCGTTGAGGACGCAGAAGTCTTTTTAAAGGTTAGCTCTTCTAAAGAGAGGATTAAGTGCTCTAACGTGATCTTTGAGTTGGGTAGGGGTCCAGTTATCTACGTCGTTGCCCACATGGACACAAAGCCAGAGGTACACGGTGCCATAGACAACGGAATAGGATTTTTGCTACTGCCCTTTCTGTATTCGGAACTAAGAAGGGATTATCAGCTGCCTTACAGGATAAGGTTTTTGGCAACAGATGCGGAAGAGGTTGGTCTAGAAGGTGCTCACCATCACGTTAGCAAAGGCATAAAACACACATATTATTGCATAAACATAGACTCTATTGGGTGGTCAAACCCTGCGGTCATATACAGCGATATGGAAGGTCCCAACGGGGAGAAGATTATGGACATGTTTTACAGGCATATAAGGGATATTGGCGTAGATATGGATTTTAAGGCTTCAAAGAGAGGAAGAAGCGATCACATACCCTTTAAGAAAATGGGCGTGGAGTGCCTCTTTTTGAGCTCCAACCCCTTCACCATAAGACATACCTTTTACGATGTGGTGGATGCGGTTGATTGGGATAAGGTAAGGATGTGGTTTGATGTAATCTTATCCTTTCTGAGGAGGTTTCACAGGTTATGAAGGTGATACTTTTACTGCTGATCATACCTTTTGTCGTCTTTTCACAAGGGATAGCTAAGCTTGAAAAAGCTCTTGAAGAGCTAAGGTCTGTGAAGGTTTCCTTTGTTCAAAAGGTTTATTACCCATGGACATCAAAGCCAGAGATATCAAAGGGATACTTCTACGCATCAAGCTCTGGAAAGTTTAGGGTGGAGTACGAACAGCCTGAAAAGCTTCTGATAGTGAGCGACGGAAGGGAGATACTCATATACTCACCAAAGGAGAAGACTGCTATAAGAGACAGCATAGACAACAACATGTCTAACGTTTTGTTTGCACTCTTTCTAGTCTCAAAGCCCATAAGTCAAGTTTTAGAGAGTGTTGGAGAGGTGAAAAAGGAAAATATAACTACATTAATCTTAAAACCGAAGGTTAAAGACGAGTTGATACGCAGAGTTTATATAGACATAGACGAAAACATGGACATAAAAAGCATAAGAACGGAGGACACCCAAGGAACCACAATATACTTTGAAATCATAAGCGTTAGTAAAAACTTTACACCATCTCAAGAACTCTTTAGCACAAAAATACCAAAAGGCGTCAAAGTGTTAAATCCATGAGTAAAAAGGATGTAAGCTTTACCATAGAAAGGGCAACATCCGAAGACATACCTAACTTAGCTCAGGTTTATCTTGAGGGCTATAAGGGACTGGAAGAGTACGCTTACACGCATGAGGAAGATGTGGTGGCTTATCTGCAATGGCTTTTTAGAAGGGACGTAGCTGGGATTTTTGTTGCAAAGGTAGATGGTAAGATCGTAGGATTCTGTGCAAGCGATGGCAACTGGTACAGTAAAAGGGAAGGTAAGGTGGTAGGTGCCATCCACGAGCTTGCAGTCCTACCCGAATACAGGGGACTTGGAATAGGTAAGGAGCTTTTACGCAGGGTTTTTGAGTACTTTCAGGAGAGGGGCTTAGATACCGTAGAGCTCTGGGTAGGGGATGAAAACACGCAGGCGATAAGGTTTTACAGGTCACTTGGGTTTAAAGAAAAAGATAGATTTAACTACTGGGTGAGGATGACACGAGGGATTAAGGATGGAGAACTCCCATCTTGAGAGGCTAGTAAACTTCGTTTCGCAAGCCCAAAAGAGCCTAAAGCTAGCTTCACCTTGGATAAAGGGGGACATCCTCGAAAGGATGATCCAAGCCCTTAATGAGGATGTGAGTTTGGAGGTTATCATAAAGGTTTCACAAGAGCAAGACCTAAAGATAACAGACTACAGAACCTTTAAGACTGTTAGAAAAAGGGGAGGAAAACTGTTTATAAACCCAAGATTACACGCCAAGATGGTTATTGTTGATGACGAAAAGGCTCTTGTAGGATCGGCCAACATAACCTACGGTGGCATGGAAGAAAACCTAGAGTTTCTAACACAATCTACGGACGTGAAAGAGGTACTCCAGACATACGATATGATAAAGAAGGAATCTGTCAGATTAATGAAGTCTGCTAAAGCTCTTCTGTACCAATATACAGAAGATTACCTTATAGAAGGTTTACTGTTGGATAGTTTACCCTTAGAGAGTCTTTTAAAGGTTCCCACGGAAAGGGGTTTTTTGATAGTAAAGCTTGTAAGTGTACGCACTCAGGAGTTGATACCTTCCAGTGAGTTTTCCAAGGATGTTTACATGTTAATGGCATCCCTGTACGCTCAGGCGGAAGAAAGGGGAAAGTTTACGTACGGTCTTTTTAAGCCCCTTTTAGAGTACCTTAAAAAAACCGAGAATAAAGAAAGCAAAACCGCACTGCCCACTTACCCTGTGGAGCTTCCAAGCCAAGCCCTCCCTTTAGAAGAGGAAGAAATATTCAGCACTAACATGGCGGGATATCCGATGAACATACCTGTGGAGTGCGGGTACGTGGTAGGAGTTCCTGCAAGGGCTTACGTAGACATGGACAAAGTTTGCGGTATGCACATGGCGGTTCTTGGCTCTACTGGTTCAGGTAAAACCACCTTCGTAAAAAGGATGCTGGAAAAACTTCAGGATGGTAAGATTCAAACCTTTGTGTTGGACGTCTATGGAGAGTACAGAGAAAGTTTCAATTCAGAGGGAGTAGACCGTATAAGCTTTCCCAACACGGTATTTCCCATAAGCGTTTCTGATATAAAAGAACTTCTGAAGGAAGAAGGCATAGACATACAGGAAAGGTCGAGCGAAGAAAGAGAGTTATTTTCCTACGTTCGCAAAAACCTAAAGCCAGACATAAATCTCATAGTCTACAGAGAAAAAGGATTAAGAACCTTTTTAGAAGGAGCGCCGTCTTTAAAGGATGAGCTAAAGGATCTCATACAGACTCTCTCAAACCGTCACGGTGAAGAGGTAGTGAACAATCAGAAAAAAGTACGCGAGTTTATACTAAAGGGTGTACACTCACAAAAGCCTATAGTCATCTTCGACCTTAGGGACCTTATCCTTATCAACTCGCGATTGAACATAGTAGGTTTTATCTTAAAAGAGATTTTTAACATATCTATCAGAAACGGGAGGAAAAGGCTTGTAGTGCTTGAGGAAGCTCACCACTTTGCACCGGAAAGAGGTGTAGACCACATGACGGTAGAGAACTTATCCTTTCAGATGACGAGAAGGATAGCTTTAGAGGGGAGGAAGTTTAACATAGGACTTTTGGCGATTACACAAAGACCAGCAAACTTAAGTAAGTACCTGCTATCTCAGATGAACTCCCAAGCCATCTTTAGACTTATAACCAAGAACGACATAGAGGCAGTTTCTCCATTTTTTGGACCTCACGAAGAGGACTACCTTAATCTACTTCCTGCGTTAAAAACAGGGACGTGCTTCGTGGCTGGGATCGCCTTCCCCTTTACCATGATGTGTAAGGTAGAGTTATAATAGCAACCATGAAGGTGTGCATAATAGGTTTGGGACGGATGGGTAGTGGGATAGCAAGGCGTTTAAAGGGCTTTGGTCATGAGGTTTGCGGTTACGATCCAAACATATCAGAAGAGCTTCCCATAAGGGTGCTCTCTTCGCTTTCCGAATTGAAGGATTTTTTCCAGGAGCAGAGAAAGGTCCTATGGATGATGGTACCGCACGATGTGGTGGACGATGTGATAAAGAACTTAAATGAACATGTGCAGGAGGGGGACATAATCCTAGATGGTGGAAACTCTTACTATTTAGACTCTCAAAGAAGATACGAAGAGTTAAAAGCCTTGGGAGTTTCCTTTTTGGATGTAGGGGTAAGTGGTGGCGTATGGGGTGAGACTCAAGGGTACTGCTTGATGGTAGGGGGAGACAAAGAAGCTTTTTCTTACATAGAACCTATCTTTAGAGACCTTTCTGTAGACGGTAAGGGTTACGCTTACCTTGGATCCTCCGGTGCTGGGCATTTTGCTAAGATGGTGCACAACGGCATAGAGTACGGTATGATGGAAGCCATAGCAGAAGGTTTTGAACTTTTAAAGGAAAGTGGTTTTGAGTATGACCTAAAGGAGGTGGCAAGGGTTTATAACACAGGCTCCGTTATAAGGTCTTGGCTTATGGAATTAACTCAGAGGGTATTTGAGGACTTTGGTGACTTAGAGGATCTGAAAGCTTACGTGGAGGATACGGGCGAAGGACGCTGGACGGTGCTGGAGGCTACCAAAAGGGGTATTCCTATACCCGTTATAGCGGAATCCCTCTTCATGCGCTTTAGGTCAAGGCAAGAAAACTCCTTCAGGGACAGGCTTCTTGCAGGTCTTAGGTACGAGTTTGGGAGGCATCAAGTAAAGAAAAGGGATGAGTAAGAGGTTTTCCATATTCATAATCGGTGGGACGGGAGACTTAGCCAGAAAAAAGCTCTTGCCAGCTTTATCAAGACTCTACACGAGTGGAGAGATCCCTAACTTGGATAAGGTTTACTCTTTGGCAAGATCCGAGGCTCAAGAATGGAAAGAGGTTGCATGCACTTTAGATGCTGATTTTGGTAAGCTTTGCAACTTCATACCCTTTGATGTCAAGGATAACTCATCCTACGCAAGACTTGAAGAGGTTCTAAATAGCTTAGAGGGAGAGTTTATATTCTATTTATCCATCTCGCCCTTTCTGTTTGAGGATACTATACGCAGGCTCGGACCAATCCTTAGAAAGTTTACCAATCCAAGAAAGCTGGTAATAGAAAAGCCCTTTGGCTTTGACTTACAATCCGCAAGAAAACTCAACGACCTATTACACAGGTACTTTATAGAGGATGAGATATACAGAATAGACCACTTTTTGGGAAAGGAAACTGTCCAAAACATATTCTCCCTTCGCTTTTCCAACACCATATTCGAGGGTATATGGAACAAGAACTTCATAGACCATGTGCAGATAGTGGCGTTGGAGGACGTAGGTATAGAAGGAAGAGCGGGATATTACGATAAGATTGGGGCGGTCAGGGACATGCTTCAAAACCACATGCTACAGATGCTATCCTTTTTGACCATGGAACCTCCTTGCTGTATGGCCCCTGAGTTTATAAGGGACGAGAAGGTAAAGCTTTTAAGGTCTGTAAGGCGTATGGATAAGACGGAGGTTAAAAGTAAGGTGGTAAAAGCTAGGTACGAAGGATACCTGCAAGAGGAAGGAGTAAGTAAGGACTCACGTACAGAGACCTTTGTGGCTGTAGAACTCTACATAGACAATCCGAGGTGGCAAGGCGTCCCCTTCTACCTTGCCACGGGTAAAAAGCTGTCCAAAAAGCTAACCCAGATAACAGTGGTCTTTAAAGAGATACCGCGCATGTTCATGTCCCTCCTGGACTGTAAACCAAAACAGAACAAGGTGGTTTTTCAGAGCGCTCCAAAGAGTAAGATGTCTGTGTTTTTAGAACTAAGACCTCCCGCCGGCAGGTTTTTGGCTTGCCCCATGGAAACAGAGATAAGCTTTGATTTTGAGGAGTATTACAAAATAAGACTTCCAGACGCTTATGAGGTGCTTCTTCTGGACTTAATTCACGGTGATAGGTCTCTCTTCATAAGGGGGGACGAGGTGGAACTTATGTGGGAGATAGTCCAGCCCATACTAGACGAAGACCTGCCACTCCATATATACCCACAAGGAGTGAGCCTACCAGAGCCCGCGAGAAAACTGATTGAGAGCTCCGGAAGAAACTGGTATGTTTAAGCTTTTGAGACCTTCGGATGCTGACCTTTTCGTTGCAAGACTTATACTCAGGCTTGAGAGATTTTTTTTGTCTGAAAAGGGGATCTTTCACATCGCCATCGCAGGAGGAAAAACACCCTTAAAAGCCTATACCCTCTTGGCTGGAAAACTAAAAAGCAGACCCTTTCTTTCGGACGAGCGATACGTTCCTCTGGATGATGAAAAAAGTAACTACAAAAACGTACTGGAAACTGGCATAAATCCTTATCCTTTCGCAACTTATAAAGATCCTTATACCTGTGCTATGGAGTACTCTCAGCTTCTACCCCAGAGCTTGGACTTTGCCCTCTTGGGTATAGGTGATGATGGGCATACCGCTTCTTTATTTCCCGGCATGGATTGTGAAATGATAACTCATAAAGTATGTCTTAGTTTTTCCCCAGACGGTTTAAGAAGGTTAAGCTTAAGCTACGATTACCTAAACAACACCTGTATAATAGCCTTTTTTGTAAAGGGAAAGGAAGAGGTTGTAAAGAGATTACAAGAAGGTGAAGACCTGCCTGCAAACAGGGTAAGGGGTAAAAAAAGCACTTATCTTATCATCGCTTAGGATTTTCTGGTAAAAGAGAACAAAGTCATCGCTTAAAGATGGAAAGGATACGTTCACCTATGCTAGGTTCATAAACAATACCTTCTTCTCCTAGCTCTTTTGCAAGCTTTAACATTATGTCTTTGAGTTTAGCCCCTACTTCTTTCGGCACGTGAATCCTAAGGTTTACCACCAGATTGCCCCTTGTGTTTCCCACAGGATAACCCATGTTGGGAATAGTTTTTGTAGAACCGCTCTCTGTACCCGGCTGTATAAAGATCTCCATCTCATGCCCTTCAAGGGTCGGTATTTTTGTGGTTCCGCCAAGCACCGCCAAAGGGTACGAGATAAACTTTTCCACGTATAGGTCTTTGCCTACCTTCTTAAATACTTGATGGGGCTTTAAGACAACTCTTAAGTAAAGATCTCCTGGCTGTCCACCCCTTTCGCCAAAGTGTCCAAATCCTGGCACCTTGAGTATATCACCGTCGTCCGTTCCCCTCTGGACGCTTACCCTAACTACGCTGTGCTTGGCTACCCTTCCCCTACCGCCACAGGTAGGACAAGGATTTTTAACTATAAACCCCCTACCCTTGCATACGGAACAGGGTCTTGGAAAGCTAAATATACCACTCACCCGCCTTCCCACACCACCGCAGGCTTGACACGTTTCTTTCTCAAGATTGCCTACGTAGCCGTTTCCCTTGCAGGTGGGACAATCCACCCAACGCTCATACTCTACCTCCTTTTCACAACCAAAAGCTCCCTCCTCTAACGAAAGCTCCAACTTTAACCTAACATCCCCGCCCTTTTTGGGCTTGGGTTTCCCTCTCATACCTTGGATGATGCTCTCCACGAAATCGTTTATGTACTCCATAAAGTCTTTGTATCTGTTTTCGTCCCCGCTGTTTAGGATGGCATCGTATTCTGCCCTTTTTTGCTCATCCGATAGAACATGATAAGCTTCGTTTATATCCCTAAACACTTCCTTAGCTTTAGGGTCCTGGTTGATGTCTGGATGCCACTCTTTTGCCAAACGTCTGTAAGCCTTTTTTATCTCGTCTTTAGTGGCTTTTCTTTCAACTCCCAATATGCTGTAGTAGTCCTTTATACGTGACATGGATAAAAATATAGGCTTTGCTTTCTCCCAAACTCGCTAGAGATTATGTCTTCTTCCAAAATGAACATGCAATAGCCATACCGAGGAAGCCTTATAAGGAATGCATATCAATTAACCCTTATGTACCATCTAATAAAGAATACTAAAGAAAGAAGAAATCCCCAGATCACAGTAAAGAGCTCCACCTTTCTCCTATCTATCTTCGTTGATACAAATGCACCAAAGTACCCACCTATAGCAAAACCCAACATCATCAACGTAGCGTACTTCCAAACTATATAACCGCTAGTAAGAAAAAAACCAGAAGCCACGGCGTTTATCAAAAACCCCATAAGGTTCTTTATACCGTTTGCTACATGTATACTCTCTATTCCCATGATACTCAAACCACCAAGCATAAGAATGCCTATACCGGCACCAAAATAACCACCGTAGAGAGCTATGAGAAACTGAAGAGGGAAAAAGTATATACTCCCGTTGCTCAGACGCCCAAGCGTATGCACAAATCTCTTCTTGAAAGCTAGGATTAATGTAGCAAAAAGAATTAGAAAGGGAACAATAAAATCGAAGAGTTTTCCTGGCGTATTTACCAATAGAAAGGCACCCATAAAACCACCTAACAGCGATGGTATGGATAGTCTCTTAAGTCTTTCCCCCTGACCTTTTATATACCCTCTAAAACCGATTGCCCCGCTTAAAGACCCTACCCAAAGGGCTATGGTATTGGTAATGTTTGCAGATACTGGATTTAGTCCTACGAAGACCAAAGTAGGGAAGGTTATAAGAGTTCCACCACCTGCGACGGCGTTGGTAGCACCCGCAAGTACGGAAGCAAGAAAAACTACAAAGCTATCTTGCACCAGATCGTTGTATAGGGGGCAGAGCCCCCAAGGTTGATTAATCGAGATCGGGCACTTCTGGTGTAGGAGCTTTGTCCTTCTTTTCCTCTGGTATCTCCGCTACAAGAGCCTCAGCGGTTAGCATCGTTCCTGCGACGGAAGCAGCATTCTGTATAGCGGTCCTAACTACTTTGGTTGGGTCGATTATACCGGCCTCTACCATATCTTTGTACTCGCCCATACCAGCGTCAAATCCCCAGTTTTTGTTCTTTTCCTTACCAAGTTGTAGGACCTTTTCAAGAACTACGAAACCTTCAAATCCAGCGTTTGCGGCTATCTGCCTTATGGGAGCCCTACAAGCCCTCTTTACTATGTCTACACCTATCTGTTGATCAGCGTTATCCACTTTTAACTCATCGAGAGCTTCGGAAGCCCTTACCAGTGCCACACCACCACCTGGGACTATACCTTCCTCTACCGCCGCTTTGGTTGCATGCACCGCATCCTCAACCCTTGCCTTTTTCTCCTTGAGTTCAGCCTCTGTAGCTGCACCAACCCTTATGATCGCTACTCCACCGGACAACTTGGCAAGTCTCTCTTGGAGCTTTTCCCTGTCGTAGTCAGAGGTGGTTTCCACGATTTGCTTCTTAATTTGCTCGATGCGTGCGGATATTTGCTCCTTTGAACCCTTACCACCTACTATAGTTGTGTTGTCCTTATCAACGATCACCTTATCAGCCCTACCTAACATATCAAGGGTGACGCTTTCAAGTTTGATACCGAGTTCTTCAGTTATGGCGGTACCACCAGTAAGCGTAGCTATGTCTTGTAGGTAGTCCTTCCTCCTTTGTCCAAAACCGGGAGCCTTTACCGCACAAGCCCTGATAACGCCCTTTATGTGGTTTACAACAAGCGTTGCCAAGGCTTCAGCTTCTACGTCCTCAGCTATTATCAGAAGGGGTCTTCCAGCCCTTACTACCTGTTCAAGTACTGGTAGGAGATCCTTCACGTTGGATATCTTCTTTTCATAGATAAGTATGAATGGATCCTCTAAAACAGCCTCCATCTTGTCAGGGTTGGTGACAAAGTAGGGAGATAGGTAGCCTCTGTCAAATTGCATACCCTGGACCGTTTCTAGAGTGGTCTCCGCAGACTTGGACTCTTCTACGGTTATCACGCCATCCTTCCCTACCGCCTCCATGGCGTCCGCTATTATCTTTCCTATGGTGGGGTCGTTGTTGGCTGAGATAGTGGCAACTTGTTCTATCTCTTTTCTACCGCTTACGGGGATAGAAAGCTCCTTTATATTGTTTACAACAACTTCCACAGCTTTGTCTATACCCCTCTTGAGATCCATAGGATTGGCGCCAGAAGCTACCGCCTTGAGACCTTCCGTGAAAATAGCTTGAGCCAGTACGGTGGCGGTTGTGGTACCGTCTCCCGCAACATCCGCAGTTTTGGACGCAACTTCCCTAACGAGCTGTGCTCCCATATTTTCGTATGGATCCTTTAACTCTATTTCTTTGGCAACGGTCACACCGTCCTTGGTAACAACAGGCACACCCCACTTCTTCTCTATGATAACTTCTCTACCCCTTGGTCCAAGTGTGACCTTTACCGCATTGGCTAGCCTATCTACTCCAGCTTTTAGTTTAGCTCTTGCTTCCTCGCCGTAAACGACTCTCTTTGCTGCCATGTTACCACCTCCTTTAAGTTTTATTACTCAAGTATTGCAAGAATTTCGTCTTCAGACATGATAAGGTACTTCTCACCGTCTACTTCTACTTCAGAACCTGCGTACTTGTTGAAGACAACCTTGTCGCCTACCTTTACCTTTGGGGCGACCGTCTGACCGTTGTTTAAAAGTTTGCCATCCCCAACCGCTACCACTTCCCCAACTTGGGGCTTTTCTTTTGCGGTATCTGGGATGATAATACCTGATGCGGTCCTTTGCTCTTGTTCCTCAAACCTTTTCACTACAACCTTGTCGTAGAGAGGTTTTAGTTTCGCCATCTTCCTTACCTCCTTCGGTATTTTTCCATAGCTATTATATTAACAATCCAGCCACTTGTCAAGAGGTCTTGCATACAAATCTTAGTATAATAGACTAATATTTCTTTAGTATAAGCTACGTACAAGATAGGTAAATATAGCCTTGGGAAAATTATAGGAGCGAGTATCAGGCGTGTATGGCTATCGGCTTGTAGAAGGTATCCCTTTCTACTGGAACTTTCCCAGCACCTTTTATGAGCCTAATTAGTTTATCCTTTGAGTGGCTATAGGCTGATTTTGTACCGGCGGCGTGCACTATTTTCTCCTCTTCTATGGTTCCGTCTAGATCGTCAGCTCCAAAGTTTAAAGCCACCTGCGCCACCTTCTCGCCCAATGTTATCCAGTAAGCCTTTATGTGCTCAAAGTTGTGTAGGTAGAGTCTCGATATAGCTATGGTTTTAAGGTCATCAACGGAAGAGGTTCTTGTTCCACCAAGTTTATTGCCCTCGGGCCAATAAGCTAAAGGTATAAAAACCTGAAAGCCACCCGTTTCCTCTTGAAGCCTTCTTAACATCTCCATGTGCTCCACACGTTCCTCGTAGGTTTCCACATGACCGTAGAGCATCGTGGCGTTGGTGGGAATGCCCAACTTATGGGCTGTTCTGTGCACCTCCAAGTATTCCGTAGCGTTAGCCTTGTAGGGAGCTATGATTCTTCTAACCCTTTCCGAGAATATCTCAGCCCCTCCGCCGGGCATCGCATCCAAACCAGCTTCTTTTAAAGTTAGGAGCACCTCCTCATAACTTTTTCCAGAGATTTTAGACATGTGATGTATTTCTACCGCTGTCCATGCTTTTACTATGATGTCGGGAAACTTCTCCTTTATAATCTTTACAATATTCACGTAGTCTTCAAACTGCCAGTGTGGGGGGATACCACCAACTATATGCACCTCTCTCCCGCCTTGAGAGTAAGTCTTTTCTACCTTCTTTAGTATTTCATCCATAGTAAACTCGTAAGCTCTTGGGTCTGATTTCCTCACACCAAAGGAACAAAAGGTACATCCATAGACGCATATGTTGGTAGGGTTTATCTGCCTGTTAACGATGAAGTAGGCAAAAAGTCCGTTTTTCTTCCTGTTGACGTACTCCGCAAGAGAGCCTATAAAGGTCAGTTCGTTGGACTTAAAAAGGTATACCGCATCTTCCTGTGAAAGAGGCTTTTCAGATAGGACCTTTTCACCTATGGTTCTCAGAGCTTTGTCTTTAAGAGAGCTTAAAAGATGTTCAATTTCGTTGAGTGTAACCTTTTCCATAACCTTTCAGTGGAATGTATTATAGTCCGCAACGGATGATGTGAGAATGACTAATTTCATACAAAAGATGATACATCCAAACCCACATTCTTGGCATAAAGAGATATAGACTCCATCAACTCCTCGTAAGTCTCACCGTCCTCTGGATAGCTAACTATGATGTACTTGCCCTCCTCTCCCATAAAGTCCCTTATCCCTTCTATTAAATGTATCGCACCCTCTTTATCCGTTCCAGGCAGGAATAGCAGAACCTTTTTCCCAGAGTAGAAGACAATGTCGCTCTTCCTTAGAGAGGAGTCTAACAAACTCAGGATTTTCTCATCCAAGTATTTATTTTGAAACGTAACCAGTGAGAAGCAACTTATAGCAGGAATGCGCTCTATCAACTTCAACTCTCTCTGGATTCTCCTGAGCTCTCCTATCTCGTGGTTTAAAAGCAACCTAAAACATTTATTTTCATACTCGTAAACCATAGTAGAGATAATTATAACAAAATACTATTTGAGGTTTTGTTGCATAAATCAAGTGGATGGCTACCTTGCTAAACAAGGTCAGTCCTTATCTTGATGCTCTTTAGTAGCAATTTTAGTTCGCCATAGCTCGAAATTCCCCCCAGCGCCAAAACCGTTATACTCCTTCACTTTAGCAGGGTGTGTTTATTTATGCAACAAAGTGATACAGGGGTAAGATGTGATAATCTTAAAGCGCTATGAAAAGAAAGAGGACTAAAAAACCCACAGTATCAGAAATTGGAGAGAGTATAACAAAGGCCTCGCCCAAATTGGATAAACAAGGACAAAACCAAAAAGAAAGGTAGACCTCTAGTGGTTGACTCTTCTGGTGTGGATGAAAGGAGTAATGAGATAGTGTCAGTGCATGTGAGTGGGAATGAAGTAGCGGATGGTGATGTGCTTTGTGAGCTTTTAGGGCAAGTGGAAGGGAAGATAGAGAAGGTAATAGCGGACAAGGCTTATGACAGGAGGAAGTGTTATGCGGTTATTAAGGAGAGGGAAGCGAAAGCTGTAATTCCACCTCGTAGGGGAGCTGTTATTTGGAGACATGGTAATAGAAAGGGGGAGAGGGATTTAAGGGATGAGAATTTGAGGGAGATAAGGAGGGTAGGCTTAAGGAGGTGGCTTTTTTCAGGAAGAAGATGATATTTTCTGAGAGGGTGCGAGCGAGGAGTTATGCGGGGCAGGTTGTAGAGGTTTTGGTGAGGTTGGCGATATTGAACAGGATGGTACATCTTGGAATGCCAGATAGTTATGGAGTATAAGCCTTCTCTGATAAAGAAAACTTTCGGAGGATTCTTTGTCTTACACTCGATTTGTGCAACAAAGCCTTCCTTTACTATAGCTGAGTGTATTTATTTGTTCAACAAAGTTGTTTAAAAGCAACTATAAAAAAACTAATTTGAAGCTGATAAGCCCAACTCAAAACGTTGCGTTTTTATCTTTTCCCTCTCTTCCTTCCAACTTAGCCTTCTGTATATGTCCACTTTTAGGTTTTTAAAATCCTGCCAAGGTATGTCTACAAGCATGGGTTGTCCGTACACGAGCGCATTCTTTGCTTGAGGGGTCAGAAGTTTTACAAAGCGTCCCGCATCAGACTCCACCACTATGTAAAGCTTGGGGCTACCTTGGTCTGCGGTAGGCAGGTTGTGGGGGATACCTACGTTGGTTATTTGAAGGTAGTAGCTCTGGTCTTGTTTTATGAGCTCCACCTTTATATCCTCGGCTCTTGCTATACCCGTTGGGAAAGTGTGATCATGTCTTGGCTTCTTTGAATGGAAGTACTCAAAGGGAAACTTCTGAACGATCCTTTTCTCTCCCATGTTGGGCATATGACAGTCCTGACAGGATTTTTCCACCTTAGCCATCTTCCACTCCTTGAATGTCTCCTGATGGCATCCTGCGCAAAAGTTGGACTTTATGTAGGATAAGTCTTGCTTGGATGGGTGGGGTGGCGACCAAACCTTGTGGGGTCCGTGCATAGCCTTGGTCTCGTCCTTAAAGTGGCACGCCACACACCCTATCCCATCCTCTAAAAACTTCTCTCTTAGCGCAGGTTTTTTATCTGGATCGACTTGATGTGGTGCATGACAAGAAAGACACTTGGTTTTTGTGTAGTTCTCCGTTTCTACCTTGAAGGTCTCACTCTTCCAAGCTATGGCATGCCTACTCTTTTCCCACTCTCTGAATATATCAGCGTGGCAATCTGAACACCTTTTAGATTCAGGTCTTTCCAGCAGGTCCTTCTCAACAAAAACATCTCCGCAAGAGTAAGCAAGAAGTACTAAGGATAGAACAATTCCCCATAGCATATTAGAGAAAAATATAGACAAAGTAAAACTTAGAACCTTATAATATAAAATTATGAGAACTTTAACATTTCTTATAGTCTTATGCGTAGCCTTGACACTTTCTGCCTGCAAAAAGTCCCACCAATTTTATGGATTTGAGTACAACCAGCCCGCTTACGACTTTGAGCTTATGGACCACAATGGAAAAAGGGTAAGACTTTCAGACTTTGCAAAGCAGGGCAAAATATCCCTCATCTTCTTTGGTTATACCCACTGTCCAGACGTATGCCCTGACGCACTTACCAAAATGAAGACCGCTTACGACCTTCTTTCACAAGAGGAAAAGGAAAAGGTTCAGGTTCTTTTTATAAGTGTGGACCCAGAAAGGGACACACCGCAGGTCTTAAAGGGATACGTTCCACACTTTGACCCAAGTTTTATAGGGCTTGTGGGAAGCCCCGAAGAGATAGAAAAAACCGCAAGGGAGTACAAAGCTTACTACAAAAAGGTGGAAAGCGATTCAAAACTTGGCTACCTAATAGATCACACATCCACCATCTACCTGGTCACGCCCGATATGAAGATAAAGCTCCTGTACACAGGTTCCAAACAGGATCCCAAGATGATGGCGGAGGACATAAAATTTCTGCTAAAGAGCTGATATGGGATGTCTTTAGGAAAAACGGCATAGAGCTGTCTCAAACTCAGGTAGAGCTATTTGATACCTACCTTAGAGAGCTAAAGCGGTGGAACAAGGTTCATAAACTCACTTCCATAACAGAGGATAGGGAGATAATCGTAAGGCACTTCCTAGATTCGGTGAGTCTGAGCCTATGCTTTAGGGAGCTTGGAGTAGACCCGCATAGTAAAACGCTGTGCGACGTGGGGACAGGTGCAGGCTTTCCAGGCGTGCCTCTTCAAATATACTACCAAAACCGCCTGAACCTTACACTTGTAGAGTCCGTAGCCAAAAAGTGTTCTTTTTTGGAGTATTTAAAAGTCGTTCTTGGACTGGATTACAGGGTTGAGTGTAAAAGGGCTGAAGATCTAGATAGAACCTTTCAGGTAGTCTTTTGCAGGGCTTTGGGCAAGTTTGAGGACGTACTTCCCCTTTTGCTTTCTCTGTCCGAGGAGTACGTCTTTGTGATGAAGGGAAAAGAGCCTATAAAGGGGTACGGTTTTTGCAAAATAGACCTAGAGGACATTAAGGATAGCTACGTGGTCTTTCTACAAAAGACTAGATAACCCGTGTGAGCCACCATCCTGTCTTCTGGTCTTAGCCTGTCTGGGTTCACCTTGTAATACCTGTGAAGGATCTCCAAAACCTCAACGTCGCCAAAGCCACCATCTATAGCCTTTAAAAGTTGGCTAACCTGGTTTGCGGTAGGTAGTATGAAGGCGCACGGTGCACCGCTTTTTAAAGCTTTCCTTAGCTTATCCACGTAAAGCCATGGCTCTTTTACGTCCACAAAGCAAGCATCAAAAAAGCCATCCTCTACGTCCGATTCCATAAAGTCCATGTTGTGAGCCTTTACGTTTTTACACAGCTCAAAGCGTTCCCAATTTTTCAGGGCGTTGGTGTAGAAGTCTTTGACAGCTTCAAAGGTCCACACTTCTTTGGCAAGCTGGGAAAGTACAGCGGTCATAGCACCGCTTCCAGTGCCAAACTCCAAAACCCTCTTGTCCTTAATATCCAGCTTAAAAGCTATGTAAAAGGAGTCCTTGGGATATACCACCTGGGTCTTTCTTTTGAATCCCAGCATGAGGATCTCCTCTAAAGTAGGCTTTAAAATCAGGAAACCTTTTACCTGCTCTCCTTCCTGCCTGTCAAGTAAATCCGAGTACGTGAGCGTGTTCCCCATCACACTCAGGTTGAAATCCTTTGTCAAAACCTTAAGATACTTCCTATCACGGTAAACGATAAGGACAGCATCACCCTCTTTGAATTTCATCTTAAGTCAAGGATGGCTCTTCCCAATAGATAAGACATCTGTGAGTATTTTAACGCATGTTCGTAGTCTTTGTGGTTTAGGTTCTCCCTTGCTATCTGGTAAAAGAGCACCTGGTAGTTAAAAAGGACTGGATATTTTTCTCTGTAGTTGTGAGTCATGTTTATCACCCTTTGCGATTCCACTATTCGTTCCCTTGCCATCTTTTCGGAAGACTTATTTTCTACTCTTATATCCTCCGACAGGATCTCCAGCGCCGTTAAGACTCTCTCAGATGCGCTTATGTAAGCCTTGTTTCCTTCGCTACATCCCTTCTCTATCAACCTGCCCGCTTCGTTTATAAGCTCTACGTAGACTCCCCTTTCCTTTATGGCGTAGTACCTTACCTCTAGGGATTTACACGTATCCGCAGAAACTGGTAAGGCAAAAAGGAGTGTCAATACAAGTAGCTTCATGGTTAAGAAATTAAGTTTAACCTCATTAAGACAGGATTAAAAAGACTTGGTGCCTCGTGTAGGTTATAATACTAAGTCAAATGAGGGTTGATTCAGCCTATTTAGAACACATCCTGTATTGGATAAGCTCCCTTTTTATAAACCTCATAGTGTTTACCTTAATGTCGCTCATCCTGATAGTAGGTAAGAACACAGATACTAACGTTGAAACCATAAACGTTTTTGTGGAGAGTTTCTCGTTTAAAGAGGAAAAGCTAAACATAGCCAAAGGGAGCACGATGACCGCAAAGGTGGGTCAAGGGTCCTCAGAGAAGGGAAGAGAGACTCGGGCAACTCCTCTTATCGAAGCAAAGGATAAATCGGAGGATGGTGTTTCCATCCTGTCTGAGATAGAGAAAAGGGTCAAAAGCAGGGAAAAAGCTGTGATCAGTGAAGGAGCATCTCAAGCTAAGGATATAGGAGAGGTGTCGGTGGTTTTAACAGATAAAGGTGTGGGGTATTCTTCTACCGGTGGGAGGGATATCGTATACGTGCCACCTATGCCTAAGATAGTCTCGGATGAACCTGTATCCTCTGTAAAGGTAAGTGTGTGGGTGGAGCCTTCTGGTAGGATCTCACGTGTTGAGATAATTCAAAGGAGCGGGGTCCCTTCTGTAGATAGGGAAATTCTAAATTTTGTAAAAAACATAAGGTTTGAGGCTATAAACGGGGGTGTTCAAAGGGGTACACTTACCTTTAAGTTTAGAGGAGGTTAAAGATGTCTAGCGTAGGAAAGCTCATCAGAATGGAGAGGATAATGAACAGAGATACGGGCAAGACTATAATAGTGCCGATGGACCACGGTGTCAGCTCTGGTCCGATGGAGGGTATCGTAGATATAAGGGCCTGCGTGGACGATGTGGCAGAAGGTGGTGCGAATGCGGTGGTTCTGCACAAGGGTATGGTAAAGGCCGGGCACAGGGGAAAGGGAAAGGATATAGGCTTGATAGTGCACCTTTCCGCATCTACTGACTGGGCTCCTACTAAAAACGAGAAGGTTTTGGTGTGCAGCGTTGAAGAGGCTATAAAACTGGGTGCGGACGGTGTTTCCATCCACGTAAACGTGGGTGCGGATATGGAGAGGGAAATGCTCAGAGACTTTGGTTTTGTATCCAGAGTTTGTGAAGAGTGGGGAATGCCGCTCCTTGCCATGGTCTACGGTAGGGGCAAGGATATGAATCAATACGACCCAAAGGTGGTGGCCCACTGCGCCAGACTGGGTGCGGAGCTGGGAGCGGATATAGTCAAAGTGCCTTACACGGGAGACGTGGAGAGTTTCAGCTATGTGGTTGCTGGCTGTCCAATACCGGTAGTTATAGCAGGTGGTCCCAAGATGAAAACGGAGAGAGAGGTTTTAGAGATGGTTTACGGAGCTATCCAGGCTGGTGCTAAGGGTTTGTCCATCGGGCGCAACGTATTCCAAGCAAAAAACAGGGTAAAGATGGTTAGGGCGCTTTATAAGATAGTTCACGAAGGAGCGGACGTAGAATCTGCGATGAAAGAACTACAGGAGGAAGCTTGATGGGATTGCTAGAGGGAAAGAGAGCCCTTATAACGGGCATAGCCAACGAAAGGAGCATAGCTTACGGAATAGCAAAAGCCTTTAAACGTGAGGGTGCTGAGCTTCTTTTGACCTACGCCAACGAAAAGCTTAAAAAGAGGGTGGAAGAGATCGCCCAAGAGATAGGTGCTCAGCTTGTTCACGAATGCGATGTGTCCAAGGACGAAGACATAACCAGGCTTAGGGATTTTATCAAAGAAAAATGGGGGTATCTGGATATATTCGTTCACTCTATAGCTTTTGCTCCCAAAGAAGAGTTCAAGGGTGGTGTCATAGATACCTCAAGGCAGGGTTTTTCTGTGGCTATGGACATATCTGTCTATTCGTTGATAGCGATGACGCGCGAGTTGCTTCCACTTATGGAAGGAAGGGATGGAAAAATAATTACCCTGTCTTATTACGGTGCGGAGAAGGTGGTTCCCCACTACAACGTCATGGGTATAGCCAAGGCAGCATTGGAGTGCACCGTTAGGTATCTAGCTTACGATATTGCCAAGCATGGGCACAGGATAAACGCCATATCCGCAGGACCTATAAAGACGCTTGCAGCTTACAGTATAACAGGCTTTCATCTTCTTATGGAACATACCACAAAGGTAAATCCCTTTGGAAGGGCTATAACCATCGAGGAGGTGGGAGACACGGCGGTGTACCTTTGCAGCGACCTTTCTCGGGGCGTGACGGGTGAAGTTATACACGTAGACAACGGTTATCACATAATGGGTGTGTTTGGAAAAGAAGAGGAGATAAAAAGAGAAACCTTTGGTGAAAACAGATGAAGGAGGTTTACCTATCCCACGGACTAACGGAGGAGGAGTATCAGAAAATAGTCCAACGGCTTGGAAGAGAGCCAACGTATACGGAGCTTGGTATACTGGGAGCCCTTTGGTCAGAGCACTGCTCCTATAAGTCTTCCAAGAGATTACTAAGAAGATTTCCTACGCAAGGTGAAGGGGTCATCCAAGGACCGGGGGAGAATGCGGGCGTTGTAAAGTTTGATGAAGAGGTATGGATAGCTTTCAAGGTGGAAAGTCACAATCATCCATCCTTCATAGAGCCTTTCAACGGTGCGGCCACGGGGGTCGGGGGTATCATAAGGGATGTTCTCTCTATGGGGGCAAGACCCATAGCGCTTATGAACTCACTTAGGTTTGGTTATCCTTTGGATGGTAAAACCAAGTACATAGTCAAGGGAGTAGTTCGTGGGATAAGCCATTATGGAAACTGCGTAGGGGTTCCTAACGTAGGTGGAGAAGCTTACTTTGAAGAGTGCTATAGAACTAACCCTCTAGTTAATGCTTTCTGTCTTGGGATAATGCCCGCTGGAAGGATGTACAGAGCCAGAGCCACGCGCGTTGGACAAAAGCTTGTTTTGATAGGATCTTCTACAGGAAGGGACGGTATTCACGGAGCGGTGATGGCCTCTGGCGAGTTTACCGAAAGTGTAGAGTCCAAAAGACCCAACGTTCAGGTGGGAGACCCATACTTTGGTAAAAAACTCATAGAAGCTCTTGCAAAGATGATAGAAGAGGGACTGGTGGTAGGAATCCAAGATCTTGGTGCAGCTGGCCTTTCTGGCTCTGCTTCGGAGATCGCAAGCAAGTCTAAGATGGGAGTGGTTTTAAACTTGGAAAAGGTGCCAATGCGTGAGGAGGGGATGAACCCTTACGAGATACTCCTTTCGGAAAGTCAAGAGAGGATGCTCCTTGTGGTAGAGGACGAAAACATCCCACGTGTAGAGGAGATAGCCAAGGAAAACCACCTTGAGTGTGCGGTGGTTGGATGGACCACAGATGATGGGATCTTTAGGGCTTTTTTCAACGGAGAAAAGGTTGCGGAATTACCTGTGAGCCTGATGGTGGATGAGGCACCCGTATACAACAGACCAAGTCAAGAGCCTTCTTACCTTCAAGAGCTTTGGTCTTTTGACGAGTCTGCACTTCCACAGGTGGATCTGCAAAAAGCGCTCTTTGATGTTTTAAGATCTCCAAACGTTGCGTCAAAGGAGTGGATATACACCCAGTACGATTATCAGGTGGGAACTAACACCGTCCTAAAGCCCGGTGGAGATGCCAGCGTCTTGCGTATAAAATGGCCAGTGAGACCAGAGGTAAGAAGCGATAAACTGCTGGCGCTTACATGCGAAGGAAACGGAAGGCTACTTTACTTAGACCCTTACGAAGGTGCCAAGTACATTACCGCGGAAGCCTTTAGAAACTTAGCGTGCGTGGGAGCTTTTCCTATCGCCATAACGGACTGTCTAAACTTTGGAAATCCAGAAAGACCCTACGTTATGTGGCAGCTAGAAAGAGCCATAGAGGGCATATCCCAAGCGTGCGAGTTTTTCAACGTACCTGTAGTGAGCGGAAACGTTTCCTTGTACAACGAGACGGTAGATGAAGAAGAAATAAGGAACGTATATCCTACCCCCATTCTCGTAGCGGTGGGTAGAGTGGATGGTAATAGGTTTGTGGATCATACTCTAAAGAGCGAGTCAGAACTTTTGTTTTTGGTAGGGGACCTTAAGGGAAGACACTCCATAGCGGGAAGCGAGTTTTTAAAGGTTGTGCATGGTAAAGTGGCTGGTAAGCTACCGCCCATAGACTTGCAAAAGGAAAAGGATCTTCACCGTCTTCTTGTAAAGCTTATTCAGGAGGATGTGATCCTTTCCTGTCATGATGTGTCAACAGGAGGGCTTATAATCACCATCTTGGAAAAGGTCTTTGGAACGGGCCTTGGTGTGGAGATAAACCTCTACGTGGATGAAAGGTTAGACCACTACCTTTTTGCGGAAAATCCTACCAGGGTTGTGATAAGCGTCAGCAGGGAAAAGGCGGAGCGGTTAAAAAACAGCGTGGAAGAGGCAAACTTAGACTGGGTGCTTCTTGGTAAGGTAAGGGATGATGGGCTTTTTGTTATAAGGAACTACGACGAGGAGGTTTTAAAGGTAGAGGTTAGCCATTTGGAGAACGTATGGAGAACACAGTTAGAAAGCATGCTATAGTCTACTTTTCAAGTCTTCTGTTGGTACTCTCTTTGGACCTTCTGACCAAAAGTATAGCTTCCAGCTACATCTCTCCTTACGAAAAGGTAAGCATTCTTCCCTTTCTTCATCTTGTGATGGTCTACAATACGGGCGCAGCCTTTGGTATCTTGTCTGGGTCTACGGGTATAATCAGGGTCATACTCCTTTTGGTAGTTCCCATCGTGGCGGTGATTATTACCTTTGCTTACGCCGTTAAGGAAAAAAAGGGTATTGAGTCCACTCTTATGGGAATGATCGGGGGAGGAGCTCTTGGAAATCTCTACGATAGGCTTTTCTTGGGCTATGTTAGGGACTTTATTTACCTTCAATACGGAAGGCTTTCATGGCCTGCTTTTAACTTGGCGGATGCGTCCATCAGTGTAGCTGTGTTTGTCTTTTTAATCCTTCACTACTTGCCTGGTTTGCTTGGTTCTAAAAGAAAAACCTCTGGGCGTGATTAGCTTTTTCTTACTTTTTCCTCTACTATCTTTATCTCTTCTTGTGTAAGGCCGTAGAGTTTGTAAACAAGCTCGTCTATCTCTTGTTCCCAATGGCTTGTGTCTGCGTTTTTGTCTTGCTTTTTGGCTCTTATTATCTTGTCTACCAAAGCCTCGATTTGATGGACGATGGCTTGGTTTTCGGGGGTGATGGGTGGGAT
>OFGS01000057.1_pt1 | contig 32767 bp, 34 predicted proteins | sample 1521851 | NCBI WGS metagenome assembly OFGS01 (sample SAMEA3142070, study PRJEB24117) | hot springs metagenome
TCGATGAGCATATAACATTTCCTGCCTGTTTTCAAGGGTTTCGGTTAAAAACAAACATGAAAGGGAAGCTTCAACAAGTCCGATTTATTCCAAAACACCGCCATATCATCGTCGAAGTCGTTTACAAAATCCCTATTCCACCGCAAAAACAAAATCACAACAGATATATCAGTATTGATTTGGGTTTAGATAACTTCGCAACCATTGTGAACAACGTGGGGAAACAACCGATCGTGATCAATGGTAAAGGTCTAAAATCCGTCAATCAATACTACAACAAACAAATGAGCCACTATCGCAAAGTGGCGAAACAGATGAATGGACTTGATTGGACAAAACGAATGAGCAAGATCACAGAAAAACGAAACCGCATCGTGGAAAACTTTATACACCAAGCGAGTGCCTTTGTCATCAAACATGCGTTGTCTTTGGACTGCGATACGATTGTGGTGGGGATGAACAAAGATTGGAAGCGTGAAGTAAATCTTGGAAAGCGCACAAATCAAGCGTTCGTTCGCATTCCGTATCAAACGTTTCTTCATCAGTTGCAGTACAAAGCGGTACAGCATGGCATTCGCGTCGTCGTGACAGAAGAAAGCTATACATCCAAATGCAGTTTTTTAGACATGGAAGAAATGAAGAAACAAAAACAATACAAAGGAAAACGAATCAAGCGTGGACTGTTTCAATCTAAAAATGGAATACTGATTAACGCAGATGTCAATGGAGCATACAACATCATGAGAAAAGTATTCCCAAAGGCGTTCGCCAATGGGATAGTGGGTGTGGGGTTACACCCGATCCGAGTACATGTCGCTTAAACGACGTGGACGGATAAACAATTTTATTAAAATCTTCCCCATGATTTTATGATTTTGATAAAATTGATAACCTTGAAGTATCTTCTACAAACATGTTTGGAAAATAAAAAAGCAACTCTTTGTTGAAGAGTTACTTTCTCAAGATACTACTATTCAAAAACAAAATACTTTTCCTCTTTGTTCTCGGGCGTTTATTGCTGGCAACAGAAAAATATACGTTTTGCTTCATATGCCAACAACAGAAGTACAAAGTAACACAAAAACGTCCATAATACTAAATAAAACAAATAAAATCACAAAACGAACGGCTTATGCTCTTACTCCCCCTCTAACAGCTCACGCAATTCTTTTACATATTCCTCCGATCCAGTGACGATCATGCGGTCGCCGATGCGCATTTCGGTGTCTCCGTGTGGAACGATCGATTCGTGCCCACGGAAAATGCGGACGATGATGCAGTCGCCGAGAAATGGGAATTGGCGAAGGAGCACACCGTGATAAGCAAGGTCGTTCATTTCTATTTCATGCAATGTGATGTCACGGTGTGTCAACATATGGACAACGTTTGGTGATTCGATAAACGCTTTTAACATCGCTCCGGCTGATAGGGCGAGAGAAATGGTTTCAACGCCAACGTCTTTTAATTGTTGGACAATGGATGGGGACTCGGCGAAGGCGATGACGCGTGAAGCCCCTTGTTGTTTTGCCCACGTGGCGATTTGGGCGTTCGTCTGTTCGTTACCTGTCAAAACGACGACAATGTCAGCTGTTAATGCCTCATGCGCTTGTAACGTTTCGAATGAATAATCATCAATATCGACAATCGGGAAAATATGTTCCGTTTGTTCAATTTTATCTTGGCGAATATGGTACAATGTCGGTTCATATTCATCGGCACGCAAATCGCGAACAGCCGCAAGTGTAAATTGATTTGTCCCGATGAGTTTGACAACTTTTTTCCGATCCTCTTTTTCCACTCGATATAACTTTTTAAACATAATTGGTGAAACGACGCTGGTGAGTACAGCGACTAAAATTAACGCCCCTTTCATATTTTCATCAATCATTCCCATTCGCTCTGCGATCGTTGCAGCAGCGATGACGAGTGAAAGCGTCGAGACGAGTAAAAAGCCTGCCGCAAGCGTTGTCTTTCGATCGTACCAAATGCGTAACATATACACCGGAACGACTTTAGAAATGACAAGTGCGATAAATAAAAGTGGAATAAGCAATAAAATATCAAATTGTGTAAACAACGGGCGCAAGTCTAAATTGACACCAACCATCACGAAAAAAATCGGGATAAAAAAGCCGTAGCCAAATGAGTCAAGCTTATGAACGAAATCTTGATTTGGCGCCAATAAAGAAACGAGCACCCCGGCAAGAAACGCCCCTAAAATGTTTTCAGCACCAAGCGTTTCTGATAACGCGACGAGAACGATAATAAGCGCAAATACAGCGCGCGTGCCAATTTGAATTGTCCCTTTTGCCATCGTTTCGATAAACGAACGTTTTTTAAAATATTTCCCTGCAAAATAAAACAACACACCAACGAGAAATAAACCGAGCAATAACCATGTGTTTCCATGGCTCGGATCATACGTCGATACGAAAACAGCTAACAACACCATCGTGACTAAATCTGCGATAACCGCAATTAATAAAATGGTTTGTCCGATGGTTGTCTTCATTAATTGTGAATCTTTCAGCGTCGGAACGACAACGCCAAGCGAGATGGTCGAAATGATGAGCGTCATTAAAAAGGCGTTATCGATGTAACCGAACCAAACAAATGTGTAAGAAAGACCGAGCGAAACGAGAAAAATGCCGACAAATATAATAGAAGCGACGAAAAACGCATTCGGCTCTTTTTCTCCCTTCCTCTTCTTTTTGTTTGCGAAAGCAGAAAAATCAATTTCTAACCCGCTTAAAAACATTAAAAACAAAAACCCTAACGTCGATAACGTCTCGAGCCACATATCTTGTTCAACAATATTGAACCCCGTCTTCCCGATGATAATCCCTACAATAATTTCCGCCACCACGACAGGAATCATGTGCAGACGAAAACGATGCAATAAAAGTGGTGTGAGGAACGCGGCAACGATGACAATAACTAATGATGAAAGCGATGCATGCATCATTTATCCCTCCTTCCAATCTTTTCACCCATTATATAAGTTTGTGAGCAAAGTTACAATTTTTTCGCATAAACGGGGCAACATAAGAAAAAAGAAAGGAAGATGCATCATGAAACTACACGGATTTAACAATTTAACAAAGTCGCTTAGTTTTAATATGTACGATATTTGTTATACGAAGAGCGCAAGTGAGCGGGAAGCTTACATTGCATATATTGACGAAGTGTATAATGCGGATCGGTTGACGAGCATTTTGAAAAATGTGGCGGATATCATTGGCGCGCATATTTTAAATGTCGCCAAACAAGATTACGTTCCTCAAGGGGCCAGTGTGACGATGCTCATTTCAGAAGGACCGATTGAAGTGCCAAAAGAAGAACCGCCTGTGCCACAAGCGGTCGTTTGTGCCCTTGATAAAAGCCATATTACCGTACATACATATCCCGAATATCATCCGAACGATGGAATTAGCACGTTTCGGGCTGATATTGATGTCGCCACGTGCGGAGAAATTTCACCATTGAAAGCTCTTGATTATTTAATTCGCTCATTTGAGACCGATATTATGATTATCGACTATCGCGTGCGCGGATTTACACGCGATATTTCCGGGAAAAAGCTATTTATTGATCACGATATTACATCGATTCAAAACTACATTCCTGACGACATTCGCAAACAATACGATATGATTGATGTGAACGTGTATCAAGAACATATTTTCCATACGAAATGTAAATTGCGCGATTTTGATTTAGATAGCTATTTGTTTGAGCTGTCTAAAGATCAGCTCACAAAAGAAGAAGTAGAAGACATTACACAAAAATTACGCATAGAAATGGATGAAATTTTTTACGGAAAAAACATGACGCTACCTAACTAATGTCGATCCAAATGCAATGGTATGTCGCACGAATAAACCCTTGTTCCGAAAAACGTTGTTCATATTCATGCATCATTGTTTTAAATACAGACGGTCGTTGGCAATAGCGACCAGATGTACTATTCGTTGCGCCAATATGGCGAAGCGATAAAAAAAAGTCGCGCACAGATGGAAAATATTCGACTTCAAACTGTTCGTGGCCACGCGCATGGGAATGCATATGCAGCCACTCATGAAATGTCGGAAACGATGGTCCGATGCGAAGCGGTTCATGAATATGTTGTTTCGCTAACGCATAAGCAAACGATGTATGCAGCTCGTAAAACGTTCGGTCGCCAAATGTTGAAAAAAGAAGTTGTCCCCCTTCGTTTCTTCGTTCGGCGAGTTTGGCGATCGTTTGTTTTGGATTTGTGAACCATTGAAACGTGGCATTCGAAATCATTAAATCGTACGTTTCATGTAGCGTTACTTCTTCTACATCCGCGCAAAGCCACGTCACCGGCGCATCCCCTAGTCGTTCTTTTGCGACTTCAATCATGCCCGGGGCGATATCGACAGCGGTGAGCTGTGCATGCGGATAGGCGTCATACAGCAATTTTGTCAAATATCCTGTGCCACAACCAATTTCTAAAATTGTTTTTGGCGGGCGACAAATGCGTGCCATTAACTCGTGCGCCATCTTTTTTTGGACGTTTGCGAACTGGTCGTACGTATTTGCTCGTTCGCTAAATCGCTTTTGCATCAATTGTTTATCAATCATTTTTCCCACCGCCTAACCACGTTTCAATGTAATGGGCGCACACGCTTGGTTGCGTGACGTGCGGAGCGTGTCCGACATTTGGCATAAGCATAAATGTACAATCGTTTGTTCGTTCGTATATATATTGAGCGGCTTGCGGCGGACAAATGCGATCACATTCTCCGTGAATAAGTAATAGCGGCACACGAATGCTTGACAGCTTGTCGCGCAAATCTGTTTTGAGTAAATAGTCTAGTCCGAGCAGCAAGTCGGGCGTATGACGATACATATACGGGAACGGCTCTGCCTCTTCCTCTCCCCATAACATATCAATAAATGATTGTATCGTTTTTTCCGGCTGGCGTAGCAATTGCCCTTTCATTCGTTCAACCACGCGGGCATGCCAGCCGATCCGATAATGGTCTGTCATCGTAAATCGGCTCGTTCCCCCGATACATACGAGCGCTTGAACACGTTCATGCATCGCAAGCTGTAAAGCGACGAGCGATCCGAGCGACCAACCGATCACAAGAGATGGAACGGTTAGGGCTTCTTCTGCTTTCTCTAAAAAATGATCGACATCACGCATATGCTCCCATGCGACGACGGTCACATGGCTTGGCTGAAGTGCGTGAATGAGCGGGGTAAACACTTCTCCTTTCATCCCCCATCCCGGCAATAATAACACGTTCACGCGATCAACCCCATTTCTTTTCCGACTGCACAAATGTGCTCAAGCGCCCAATCAATTTGTCCTTTTGTCATCGTTGCCATGAGCGAAAAACGAATGCGCGCCGTTTCTTCTGGGACTGTTGGTGGACGAATCGCTACGGCGAAAATGCCACGCTCGCGCAATCGGGCACTAAACGCTAGCGCCCGTTCGTTGTCGCCAACGATCAGGGGTACAATGTGCGTCGTACTCTCACCTATATGAAACCCCGCCTGTTGAAGACGCGTGCGAAAATGGTCGCTTAACGCACGTAAATGGTAACGCCGTGCCGGCTCTTTTTGTACAACGTCAATCGCGGCATAAATCGCGCCGAGTACGCTTGGAGGTAGCGCTGTTGTAAAAATAAACGGTCTCATCGTGTTTATCAAATAATCGATGAACACGCGCTTTCCAGCGACATAAGCCCCATATGAACCGAGCGCTTTGCTGAATGTTCCCATATGTACGTCTACATGTTGTGCCACTTGACATTCGTGAGCCATTCCTTCTCCGTTTTTTCCATATACACCGCTTGCATGAGCTTCATCGACGACGAGTATCGCTCCGTATGCTTCCTTTAAAAAAACGAGTTCGCGCAATGGAGCGACGTCGCCGTCCATGCTGAAAATCGTGTCGGTAACGATCAGTTTTCGTTTATGTTTGTCTGTCTTTTTTAATAGCGTTTCTAAATGATCGATGTCAGCGTGACGGTAGCGTTTGACTTCTGCCCGGCTTAATATGGCGCCATCCACAATGCTTGCATGATTCCATTTGTCGCTGAAAATGACCGCATCTCTTCCTGCTAAAGAAGAAAGAATGCCGACATTTGCCGTGTATCCACTATTGACGATGAGTGCAGCTTCATAGCCTTTCCAACGAATAAGCGCATCTTCTGCCTGTTCGTATAGCGGATGGTTGCCGACAACAAGGCGGGATGCGGTTGCTCCAACGCCGTATATTCTCGTTGCTTCCATACTCGCTTGAATTAATCGTTCGTCATTCGCTAATCCTAAATAGTTGTTTGACGAAAAATTAAATGCATGTTGTCCGTCTATACGTATAAAACACCCATCGCTTTCCACGTTGACTAACGCTCGTTTTTGCGCTTTTTTCTCGAGCTGTTCTATATGTGTTTGCAACTCTTCCCACAATGCCCCTCTCCCCTTTGTAAACCTCATGAAAAGAAAAGTTTACAAATATCTTATCATACGTTTATTTCTTTTTCCATAATAAATAAACGAAATAAGGCGCGCCAATGAGCGATACGAGCACACCCGCCGGAAGACCATCTGGCTCGATTAAGTTGCGTCCAACTGTATCAGCAAACAACAACAACGCCCCTCCCATTAGCATCGTAACGGGTAAACTTAACTCGTTGCGCGGCCCAACAAGCGCACGAGCCATGTGTGGCGCCATTAAACCGACGAATGCAATGCCCCCTGTAACAGAGACGGCCGATGCCGCAAGCGCCACTGCTGTAAGCAATAAAACAAGCCGTTCACGATCGAGCGATACGCCGATGCCAATCGCTACCGAATCGCTTAACTGCAATGCATTGAGACGATGAGCTTTATATAAAACGAACGGAACGAGAATAATAAGCCACGGCAACAATGCGAGAACAAACGCCCAATCGAGCCCCCAAATGCCGCCAGCTAACCATTTTGCAATAAAGTCGACTTTCGTTCGATCAGCTCCTGAAATGAGGACGATCATTAAACCTGAAAACGCAGTGGCAAAACCGATGCCAATTAACACGAGACGAATCGGTTGAAGTCCTGTTTGTTTATTATATGACAACATATAAATGAGGATAGCAGTCAGTAGCGCACTGAAAAAAGCGACGAGCGGAATAATGCAGGCAAATGATTCCGCTTGAATCGGAATAAATAAAAAGAACAAGGCGACTCCCACACCTGCTCCAGCGTTTATACCGATGACACCTGGATCGGCTAAGTCATTGCGCATGACAACTTGTAAAATAGCACCAGACAACGCTAAAGCCATTCCCGCAAGCAACGTGATCGCGATGCGCGGCAAACGAATGGAGAAAAGAACGAATTGTTCTTTAAACGTTCCTTCACCTAAAAGCACCGGGATCAATCGGTCAAAAGATAAAGAAGAATAGCCTGTCCCCATGCTGATGATCGCTGTCATGCAAATGAGCGTAAATAATACGAGCAAAATGATGCGTTGTTTTTTTCGTAGAGGTACGATCACAACCCTTTTCCTCCTTTACGAACGATGAAAAGAAAAAACGGAAGCCCCATGACCGCCACAACTGCTACAACAGGCGTTTCATACGGTGCGTGAATCGTTCGGGCAATCGTATCGGCAAACAACATAAATGTCGCCCCACCGATCGCGCTCATCGGTAAAATGAAACGATAATCCGTTCCGACAAACAAACGAACAAGATGTGGAATCATTAAGCCGACAAACGCTAAATTTCCGACAAGAGCTACAGATGCACCGGCTAAAATGATGACAATGAAAAAAAGAATCGTTTTTACGCGCGTCAGTTGTTGACCGAGCCCGACCGCTACTTCTTCACTCATACTTAAAATCGTTAATTGACGGCTTTGCCAAAAAGCAATAAGCATCGCCAAACAAATAAATGGCGTAACGATTTGTAACTCATGCCACGTTGTACCCATCATCCCGCCAGCCGTCCACATCGATACGTCTTTTGATACTTTATATATAAGTCCGATCCCTTCTGCGACGGCGTATAAAAAAGTAGAAATCGCCGCTCCTGCTAAGACGATGCGAAACGGTGAAAATTGTTTCGCACCAATGCTAAAAACGAGCAACCCTCCAAGCGCTGCCCCGCCAAAACAAGCGAACACCGTTTCGATATAGTTTGCGGAAGGGAAAAAGGCAAACATCATCGCTAAAGCAGCGTTCGCCCCTGCGGTTAGCCCAATGAGTCCAGGATCAGCGAGAGGGTTGCGGGTCATCCCTTGCATCACAGCTCCCGCTACAGCGAGAGCGGCTCCAACAACAGCCGCAGCCGTTTCACGCGGCAGGCGAACTTCGTGAATCATCGTCGCTATTTTGTTTGTCTCTGGCGCTGTGATCGCTAGCCAGACGTCTTTGATTGTCGTATCCGCCGCTCCGATAACAATGGAGCAAACGAATGTCACAAACAATGCAACACATGCGAACAAAAATTTTTTCAGCATACGCATCCTCTCTTTTCCATTCACATAAAGAAAGAGGAATTCGCGACGAACTCCTCTTTAATTATATTACTCACCTAAAAAATGTTTTTTGAAAAACTCAAGCTGATATTCTAATGTAATTGGATCGTTAAAGTAAAATTCTTTTGCATTCGCTTCAAAAACGCGGTTGTTTTTCACAGCTGGAATGTTTTTGTACGTTTCTGTTTCTGTAAATGAAAGGTCTCCATCTGCGTTTTTGCTGAAAATGACATAGTCCCCAGCAAATTGTGGAAGCACTTCAAGTGAAATGGCGTAATATCCGTCTTTCAATGCATGTTCTTCCACTGCTTTCGGCATTTTTAATTTCATTTCTTGATATAAAATTTCTGTCCCACGGCCCCAGTTGTTGCCGAATACGTACAATTGCTTGTCGAAGTTTTCAATGACAGAAACGGTTGCATTTTCACCGATTTTTGCGCGAATCTCTTCACCAGCTTGTTGTGCACGTTTTTTAAAGTCTTCGATCCACTTTTTCGCTTCTTCTTCTTTATTTAACAATTTACCAATTTCTAAATGTTGCGTTAAGTAATCTACTTTGCCATACGTGTACGTCACCGTCGGCGCAATTTCTTTTAGCTTATCTAAGTTTTTATTTGTTGATGCGGCAATAATTAAATCTGGTTCAAGCTCAATAATTTGTTCTAAGCTTTCATCTGTCACTTCTTTTGCGTCTTTTAAATATGGCTCATAACGCGGGTTCATTTTCGCCCAAGAATCTACCCCAACAATCGGTACGTCTAACGCCATCACGCTACCCGCTAAAAACGAAGATAAAACAACGACGCGCTTCGGATTTGTAGGCACTTCGATTGGGCCTGTTTCAGATTGATACGTCATCGTTTTTGGTTCGTTTGCTTCTTTTGTTGCTTTCTCTTGTTCTTTTTCTGCTGCTTGATTACCGCACGCACTCAAGATGAGCACGAACAAAAGTAGAATGGACATCATTCGCTTTTTCAACATGTTCTGCATCTCCTTTAATTAAATGATATGTGATACACATTGGCTTGTTTGTTCGAGGGTCGCGACCGATTTCCGCGTCAATATGAAACACTTTTCGTAATACGTCAGGCGTCATCACTTGCTCGCACGTTCCCGCCTGAACAATGTTTCCGTCTTTCATCGCAATCATATAATCAGCAAAACGCGCCGCTTGGTTTAAATCATGCAACACCATGACGATTGTGCGCTGTTGTTCGCGGTTTAAACGTTGTAACAGTTCGAGCACTTCTAATTGATGCGCCATATCTAAATATGTTGTCGGTTCATCTAAAAAAATAATGTCTGTTTCTTGCGCAAGCGCCATCGCAATCCATACCCGCTGTCTTTGACCGCCTGATAGCGAATCAACTGGACGGTGTTTAAATTCGATCGTTCCGGTCACTTCAAGCGCCCAATCAATGACTTCATAATCTCGTTTCGTGAGCCGACCGAATCCTTTTTGATACGGAAACCGTCCGTACGAAACAAGTTCACCAACCGTTAAACCGCCCGGACTTTCTGGTGTTTGCGGTAAAATGGCCATTTTTTGCGCTAACAGTTTCGTATGCTCTTGCGAAATTTGTTTTCCATCTAAAATGACTGCCCCTTCTTGATGACGAATAATGCGTGTCATCGCTTTTAACAACGTTGATTTTCCGCAACCGTTTGGTCCGATAATCGTCGTGATTTTTTCATCTGGAATATGTACAGTTAACCGATCAACAATGACGCGTTCTCCATATCCAACAGAAAGCTGCTCTGTATACAACCGCGGCATATATGTTTCCCCCCTCGAACAACAAGTTAACTAATCGATATTGAGAATTAATATCAATACATATTGTAATTTACATGAATTGATTATCATTGTCAATAATTTTTTTGTGAAAAAAACCAACTTCATTCGTTTGGAAGTTGGTTTTTGATGTATGTTTTTTCAAATACGTCTGCTGGAAGTGGCTTACCGAGCACATATCCTTGAATTTCATCGCATTGGAGAGAACGAAGAATATCTAACTGTTGCAACGTCTCGACTCCTTCAGCAATGACGCGCAATTTTAAGTTTTTCGCCAGCACAATAATCGCTTTAACGACGGCAACATCTTCTTTTTCCTCCGTCATTCCATCGATAAACGGTTTCGCAATTTTTAGTCGATCAATCGGAAATTTGCGCAAATAACTGAGCGATGAGTAACCTGTCCCGAAATCGTCAATCGATATGTGCACGCCGAGCTGCTTTAGTTGTTGGAGCTTATGAATCGTATACTGTTCCTTAAATACAGCGACACCTTCTGTAATTTCTAAATCGAGTTGATGAGGTGGCAATGGCGTGTTTTGTAACACGGAATGAATATGTTCCACAAAGTTTTCTTTTAAAAATTGTTTTGGAGAAATGTTGACGCTTATCCGAAGCGATCGTCCAGTTTGTTCATTCCAGCTTTTCATTTGTCGGCACGCTTCTTCAATCACCCATTCACCGATTGGAATAATTTGTCCCGTTTCTTCTGCAATCGGAATAAAAACGCTTGGTGAAATTGTACCGAGCTTTGGATGAATCCAACGAATGAGCGCTTCCATGCCGATTAATTCCTTCGTTTGCACATCAAATTGCGGCTGATAAAATAAGGTGAACTGTTTTTTCTCAATCGCTTCGTGAAGTGCCGTTTCAATGATCGTTTTTTGTAAAACGATACGGTCCATTTCACTATTAAAAAATTGATATTGATTTTTTCCTTGCTCTTTGGCGCGACACATTGCAATATCTGCATGTTTCATTAACGTATCGCTCGTTTCTCCGTCGAATGGGTAAACAGCAATTCCTACACTTAACGTGATGCGCACATCTAAATGTTTAACTGTCATCGGTTGTTCGGTAATGGTCATCATTTTTTCAACAATCGTTTGTAATTCATGTAAGTGATAAATTGGTGTAACAATAATCGTAAATTCATCTCCGCCTTGTCGTGCTACGATATCTGTTGAGCGGACTTGTTTTTTTAACCATTGACCGATTTGTACAATGAGCGCATCACCTATTTCATGTCCAAAATAGTCATTGATTTGTTTAAAGCGATCGACATCAATAAAAACAACGGCCATGCTATGTTTTTGTTTATTCGCTTGAGCGATCGACTGCTCAAGTGCAGTTACGAAAGCTTTGCGATTAAAAAGCCCTGTTAAAAAATCGTGATTCGCAGCGTATGTTAATTGCTCATTCAGCTGAGTCAACTCTTGCGTGCGTTTCATGACTTTTTGTTCTAAGTCGTTGTTTAATGTTTGTAATTGTTGAACGAGCTGACGGTTTTCTTTTAACGTCATAAATTGACGAATGAAAATGAATACAACCGCAAAAGCAAAACATGTGATGACGATCTGGTCGCCAAGATAAATAAAAGGCATCCACATCAAAGTAAGAAAACTGATATATGGAAAGAGAACTTTTATATGGAACGATTGTTCTTCCTTTTGAAAAGATAACTCTCCTTCTTTTGCATCATAACTTGAAAAACTGATCATGAGTAAGCTCATCATCCATAGCGGATCTAACCACGAACTGTATACCTCATTCCATTGCATCATTTGAATGAAATATATCGTATCTGTAAACACAAACAATCCAACACCTACAATATTCCATAGCCAAATCCGACGAACATTTGTTACAAAAAAGAGAAGCAACAGTAAAAATAACATCACGAGATCAAGGAAAGGATAAGCAACTAAAACAGCGACATATAAGACTTTTTCTTCTAAACGAATCATCGGCTGAATGATATATATCCAGCTATATGCCATCGTCACACATGTCACGATGAGCGCATCAAATAACGCTTGCCACATCGCTATTTGTTTTCGTTGTTGCATGATGATATATAGTAATGAAGCAATATACATCAATGAATGAGCAATATAAAATACATCCGACCAATTCGGAAACGGAGGCTCGGTTTGAGACGACCACTCGTATATGCGATAAATCGTTTCGGCGATCAAGTAACAAACTGCACCGATGGTCATCCATTTCCAAAATATTCGCTCATTCGTTTTTATACGAATCGACGCGCGCCATAACAAAATGACTGAAAGAAATACGCCACCTAATGAAAAGAACGAACGAACAACTACTTCTGTTTGTCCAGACGTACTAAACAATGTGATGTAATAAACGATGACATACATAAAAACAATGACTTGCACCCGCACCCCTCCTTTTTTCACATCATATGCACAAGAAAAAGAAACGAATAGGACAACAAACTGTGTAGTTAAAAATGTGTTTTTCTTTTTTTGTTGTTTATTTAGAACAATGTTTAATTATGAAAATTTAGGCATTATTCAAGCGGTTTTCGGCTACGAAAACCGCTTGAGCGTACGTGCAAGGTTACGCGCTTTCGTATATAAAAGTGTCGCCGCTGATTGCATACTTTGTTCTACCGTCATCGGTTTTGTCGCAATGGCATCACAAGTAACGAAATATTCATATAGTTTTTCAAATCCGTCACCGAGACTACCGGACAATAAAAAAGCAGGAACATCATATTGTTTGGCTAATTGCCCAACATAAAACGGCACTTTTCCATATACCGTTTGTTCGTCGCTTTGTCCTTCTCCAGTAATGACGATGTGGGCATGCTTCACTTTTTGTGGCAGTTGCACCGTTTCACCGACAAGTTTTGCTCCAGAAATCAACATTCCACCGAGCAATAAAAAGGCAAATCCTAAACCGCCTGCCGCTCCTGCTCCGCGTTCAAGAGCGTATGAGCGCCCGATTTGCTGCTCGATTTTTTCTGCATACGTATATAGCCATTTATCTAATATGCGAACCGTTTCACGATCTGCTCCCTTTTGTGGTCCGAATACGTACGATGCTCCTCGCTCGCCATAAAGTGGATTATCGACATCGCAAGCGATAAGAAATTCGCTTTCATATATCCGTCGATCAAGCGATGCCATATGGACATGGGCAATATGTGGCAAAGAAGAAGGCATGGGCGGCAATGACTCCCCTTTTTCATTTGTAAACGCCGCTCCAAGCGCACATAACATCCCGAAACCACCATCGTTTGTGCTACTCCCGCCAAGCCCGATCACAAACCGGCGATACCCCGCATGAAGCGCTGCGGTAATGATTTCACCTACACCATATGTTGTCGTATAAAGCGGATGACGCTTTTCATTCGGAACGAGTGGTAAGCCGATCACTTGCGCGACTTCAATAATGACTGTATCCCCAACGACACCGTATGCCGCTTGCCGCGTTTCAAACAGCGGACCGCGAACCGTTACATAGCGAACGGAACCGTTCATTGCTGAAACGATCGCTTCCATTGTTCCTTCTCCTCCGTCTGCCATCGGAACAGAAATGACAGTCGCTTCTGGATATTCATGTTGAAATGCTTCTTTCATAATCGAGCACACGTTTTTTGCTGATAAGCTTCCTTTAAATGAATCTGACGCAATGACGACACGCATTATCCAACAACCTTTTTCAATATATTTTTTCCATTTTCACGAACGAAAACAACCGTCATGATCGTTTCGCGTTCACATGAAAACGGCTCGTTCGTAATCATCTGTTCGTAATCGCGATAAGGTGAACGATACAAATCAAATAAAAACGTTGTCGCATCAATCGATTCGACAAATATAATTTCAGCAAACCATTCCCCATTTACATACGAAAGTGGTGGGCCGTCTTTTCTTTCAAGCGAAATAAGCTTTTTCTCCCCATCTATTTCATAAAAAGCGACGCCAACATCATCCCCTGCACAAAAGCCAATGATCGGCTCGTTCGTTGTAAACGTAAGCGTCTCTCCTTTCACTTGCACATCAACTGTTCGTTCATAAGCACAAATAAATAGTCCCTCAATATAAAATAATTGTTGGTCACCACATGCCATAAGTCATTCCCTTTCTCGTTATGTTCCTTCCTTAATCATAATACAGGTGAAAATGTTTTCACAACATCGTTCCTTTTGTTAAAATGATAGTATGCTTTACAACAAGGAGGCTTTGGTATGTTACAAAAATATGCAGAATTAGCTGTACGTGTTGGCGTTAACATTCAACCTGGGCAAACGTTGTATATTAACGCTCCACTTCCGTCTGCCCCACTTGTACGTGAAATTGCGAAAAAAGCGTACGAAGCTGGTGCAAAACATGTGCATGTCGAGTGGAGCGATGAAGAAATCACGTACATAAAATTTAAACATGCACCCGAAGAAGCGCTTCATGAATATCCGTCTTGGCTTGCTAAAGGACGTGAAGAAGTGGCTGAAAAAGGTGGGGCGTTTTTAAGTATTTATGCACCAAATCCAGATTTATTGAAAGATATTGATCCGACACGTGTAGCTGCGGCAACAAAAGCGGCAAGCCTTGCGCTACAACATTACCGCAGTCGCTTAATGGCGGACCATAACTGCTGGTCTTTAATTGCCGTGCCGACACCTGCATGGGCGAAAAAAGTATTTCCTCATATGAGCGAAGAAGAAGGAATAAAAGCGTTATGGGAAGTCATTTTCCGCGTCACACGCGTCGATCAAGAAGACCCGATCGCAGCATGGAAAGCGCATAATGAAAAATTAGCTCGCATCGTTGATTATTTAAACAATAAGCAATATAAACAGCTCATTTATAACGGACCAGGGACAGACTTAACAGTTGAACTGCCAGATGGACATATTTGGGCCGGTGGTTCAGCAAAAAGTACAGACGGCATCGTATTTAATCCGAATATGCCAACAGAAGAAGTGTTTACAATGCCACATAAAGATGGAACGAACGGGGTTGTGCGAAATACGAAACCGCTGAACTATGGCGGCAATATTATTGACGGCTTTACGCTTACATTTAAAGACGGAAAAGTCGTTGATTTTACTGCAGAAGTCGGCTATGACACGCTCAAACATTTGCTTGATACAGACGAAGGCGCACGCCGACTAGGAGAAATTGCGCTCGTACCACATCAATCTCCAATTTCACAATCAAATCTTGTCTTTTATAATACGTTATTTGATGAAAACGCTGCCTCTCATTTAGCGCTCGGAAAAGCGTACCCGACAAACATCGAAGGCGGGACAAATATGCGTACAGAAGAACTGCTTGAGCGTGGGGCAAACGATAGCTTAGTACATGAAGATTTTATGATCGGTTCTCATGAATTAAACGTCGATGGAGTGACAAAAGACGGGGTTCGTGAGCCGATTATGCGAAACGGCGAGTGGGCCATTTCCATTTAACAATGTTGCGGCGTTTGTCCGCAACATTTTTTTTCGTCCGCATATATTGGCAAAGAGAGGAGGAGCGGACGATGTTTAAGCAATTTATTGCCAATAGCGGTATACTTATTGCCGGATTTTATTTGATTAGCAAGTTTTTCCCTTCTACCATTCATCAACAATCCCCTTTTCATATGCGTTTACTTGCTGGGGCTTTTTGCGGTTTATTAAGCATCGTGCTTATGTTTTTTTCCATTCCGCTCGGACATGGAATCATCGCAGATTTGCGCCACGTGCCACTCGTTGTCGTAAGCTACTACGGCGGGATGCCGAGCGCACTGGCTGCAGGCATGATCATGGGAACAGGGCGTTTTTTGTTCGGCAATACGTTTGCATCGATCGTTTCTTTTTTTATTTCTCTTGCGATTGCGATCGGTTGCGGATGGATCAGTCAACGGATGAAACGACATATAACGATTACAACGTTTTGGATGAACGTCTACAGCATGTGCTTCGTTTCGCTTGCTTTGTTTATTAACATGCCAGATGCACACACCTATACGCAAACACTCGTTGTTTTTTGGCCTATTTCGATTGTCGCTACATATGTAGCTGCGAATATTTGTAAAGATATTCGTCAATCAAAAGACATGTTGCAACATTATAAACAATGGGCAACGACTGATTTTTTGACCGGGCTTTATAATGTTCGTCAGTTTCATACGTTATTTGGGCAACATCTCGAACAAGCGAAAGAGAAAAACAGCTGTTTATCTCTTATTTTATTTGATATTGATCGCTTTAAATTGATTAACGACACATATGGGCATGATGGCGGGGATGTCATTTTACGTGATCTTGGAGAACTGGTCCGCTCGCTCGTTTCGAAAGACGGGATGGCTTTTCGCAATGGCGGGGAAGAATTTTCAATATTACTTTCAAGCTGTGAACATGAAGCGGTGACATTTGCCGAACATATTCGAACAACGATTGAACGTCATCCGTTTTTCGTGCAACAACAAACGGTGCATATTACGATTTCCATCGGCATTTCTGTTTTTCCAACGCTTGCAACAAATGAATCAGAGCTATTTAAGCAAGCGGACATCGCTTTGTATGAAGCGAAGCAACAAGGACGAAATCGCACCATTGTATATAAAAAGGAATACTTGCATGAAACGTGAAACTATAAGACAATAAAAGTAAAAACAATTAAAGGAGCGAAACAAATGAAACAACGATCGAAGCTACTCATTTGTGCGGCGGCTGTCGCTACATTGCTTTCCGCATGTAACGAACAAACGACAGCACCAGCGAAACAGCCTGTCGAACATAAACAAGAAACAAAAGAGCAAACGCCGCAAAATTTCACACCTGTCGAAAGCACAAATCAATCGTTTACGATTTCGTTATTACCAGCATTCACTTTAGAAGCTGAAGAACCGGGAAAAGATGTCGTGATGCATGAAAGCGAACAAGACCAATGGATGCGTATTGAGCTGTTGCCGAAAGAAGCGAAAGATCAGATGGAAACGTACGCAAAAGAAAGAGCCATGGCCGTCTCTGAACAAGCTACACCGTTTGAAGGCACACTCCCGTTTGAAGATGCGATCGTATATGAAGCACCTGTCGATAACGATGTCGTTTATATCGTTGGTGTGACGGGAGATGAACCGATGTTTTTAACGGTATTTACGAAAAAAGAAGATAACTGGCTGAATACGTTTATGACGATGGCGAAAACGATTGAACGGACGGAAACGGAAACGAGCGAACAACCGCAACCATCTTCTTTCATATATAAAAGTAGCAATCAGCCGTTTCAAGCAAATATTTTAAACGGCTATATGGCGGAAGCGGTCGAGCCAGGGAAAGATATGATTTTTCTCGATGAAGAAAAAGCGTCGATGACTGTTGAACTCATTGATGAAGGAGCGGATTGGTCTCTCATTGCCGAACAAGCAGAACAGTACGTAAAGGCAAGCAGCAAAGATGGAACAGTCGAAAAAATGACGTGGACAAAAGGAACTCGTTTAAACGGTGCCGATGTATATAAAAGCGCCATTGAAAGTGGCGAAGTATACGTGTTTGTCGTAAAAAATGGAACGCCGATGCGGCTGACGATTTTTGTTCAACAAGCAAACGAATTAGATCCTTTTTTACAAATGGCAGAAACGATTGAACGGATTGATTAAGGAGGGGTGGTCGTGGAACTGTTAGAAGCATATCGATCATTATGGTCAAACCGTTCGTTGCCTGTCGGGGAAAACGAAGCGGAACATGTGCTGCTCGATGCTATTCAGCGCGATTTATTAGATGAAATGACACATCCGCGCTTACGAAAATCACCTTATGAAAAATTTTCATTAGCCGTGAAGCGAATTGCCACATCATCGCTTGATGCCAAACAGCAATACGAGCTCGTTCGTTTATACGTGCAACAGTTGGAAAACTTGCCTTCGCGCTGAGGCAAGTTTTTTTGTATAACTTTGTCCGATTTGCACAAAATACGTATCGAATATGATACGAGGAGGCTTTACGATGGATCCATTTCGTTCGTTAGATGTGATGCGCCGAGATGTAGAACGTATGTTTTCGAACTTCCCTTCCTTTTTATCGCATATGGATGATATGTTTCGTATGCCGCGCGTCGATGTGCATGAAAATGACAAAGAAATGATTGTCACGTGCGACATTCCGGGACTAGAACGAAAAGAAGATGTTGACATTCATATTGACGATCAAACATTATCAATTAGCGGTCAAGTGCGGCGACAACATGATGTAAAAGATGAACATATGCATCGACAAGAGCGGTTTTACGGACGATTTTATCGCACGATTCCACTTCCGTCCCATGCTGCACACGAAAACGTACAAGCATCATATAAAAATGGTGTACTTGAAATTCGCATTCCGAAAGCACAATCTGAGGGGAAAAAACGAATTGACGTACAATTTCATTAACACCGGCACGATTGCCGGTGTTTTTTGAAACTTCTCGTGTTTTCATTCGTATGTATCGGTGAGGTGAATGAAATGGATCATCAATCGTTTTTAATGGAACAGCTCCATCACATTGAACAATGGGAAAAAGAACAAAAGCGTATATGGTTTTGGGAAAAAATGAGCCGTTTGCCGTTTATTTTACTTGATCGGCTCACGCCCGCATGGATACATAAAAAAATGGCGCAATTGCTTGATGAGCTCGGACAATATATTCAAACAGGTGGACAATATCTCGTAAATAAAGAAGCGGTTTTATCCTCTTTTTATGGGGAGATCACGTTAGACGATGTTCGCTCGCTTCCTTTACAAAAGATGAATGAAGCGTGTGAAGCACTCGTTGCTAAACGAAAAACGTTTGCGATATATCAAGGGGCTACGACAGGATTTGGCGGTGCGTTTACGTTGCTTCTCGATGTTGTTGTCGTTCTCGGAACCGCTTTAAAAACGTTGCAAGAAATTGCAATGATCTATGGATTTGATCCACATGAGAAAGAAGAACGATTATTTATCGTCAAATGTTTACAATTTGCGCTTGCTGATGTCGTTGGAAAACAAGCCATTTTAAACGAATGGTCGATGAAAAATGAACGACAAACGATGTCTCAACTGCAAGGTTGGCGGGAAATCGTTTGGGCATTTCGCGATCAATACGGCTGGAAAAAACTATTTCAAGCGATTCCCATTGTTGGGATGTTATTCGGAGCGTGGACAAATCAAACAATGATTGCTGATATTGCTGAAGTTGGCTCCATGTTTTATCGTAAACGGCGCATTATAGAAAAATTGAAAGAAATAGAAAAGGCGGAAGATCCCGCCTAGCGCTCTAACGTTGTGCTTCATTGCTCGGAATAACGGCATCATGAAGCGCAACGTTTACTTGCTGTTCGTATTTATTTCGCTCCTCTTCTGTCCAATGAAAATACGATTGCATCAACGTAACGACTGCTTCTTTTAACTGACGAACCGCCTGAATGTCAAAAAAGAGCGCTCCGGTACGCCGAATGAAAAAGTCGAGCGGTGTCACCGTCATTTCGCATTCAAGTGCATATATGCACATCACATACCAATCAATAGGAAGAGCTATTTCCTCTCGATTGTATGTGCTAGCAAAAGCGAATAAACGATCGACATTTGTACCGTATCGCTGCACGAGCCGTTTTGCTTGTTGTTCCGTCAAGCCGAAAGCCATTCCTTCAGCGATTTTTTCACACATAAACGTATGCCATCGGCTCGCACCGCCAACGTCCCCACCGGAAATCGGCAAATGTTTCGTTTGACACGGTGGATATGTCCCACCTAGCTGTTTAGCGATCAAATCAACAACCGTTTCAGCCATTTTGCGATAGCCTGTTAACTTTCCTCCTGCAATCGTAATCAGACCAGATGGAGATTGCCAAACTTCATCTTTCCGGGAAATTTCAGATGGATCTTTCCCTTCCTCATAAATGAGTGGACGCAATCCAGCCCAACTTGATTCAATATGTTGTTCCGTTAAATGAACGGTCGGGAACATGTATCGAATGGCGCGCAGTAAATAGTCGCGATCATCGCTTGTCATTTTCGGGTGGACGCGATCTCCGTCATAAAACGTATCTGTCGTGCCGACGTACGTCTTCCCTTCGCGCGGAATCGCAAATACCATGCGACCGTCAGGCGTATCAAAATATACCGCTTGCTTAAGCGGGAAATGTGCTTGATCAACGACAATGTGCACCCCTTTTGTTAAGCGTAATTTTTTTCCGACGTGTGAGCCGTCTTTTTCACGTAATATATCGACCCATGGCCCTGCCGCATTGACAATTTTTTTCGCATATATCGTAAACGTTTTCCCTGTCGTTTGCTCGCGACATGTCACTCCATTGATTCGCCCATTTTCATCGTACAAAAACGATTCTGCTTTTACATAATTGACTGCGTGAGCTCCGCATTCCACCGCTTTTTTTATTACTTCAATCGTCAATCGTGCATCATCTGTTCGATATTCAACGTAATAACCGCCGCCAAGCAATCCGTCTTGTTTAATTAACGGCTCTTTTTGCAACGTTTCATATGGTGATAACATCGTTCGCCGTTCCTCTTTTTTGACGCGCGCTAAATGATCATACACCCATAATCCGATAGACGTACTCCATTTTCCGAACGTGCCACCGCGATGAATCGGCAATAACATCCATTCTGGTGTCGTAACATGCGGACCGTTTTCATATACAATGGCCCGCTCTTTCCCTACTTCTGCGACCATTTTTACTTCGAACTGTTTTAAATAACGTAATCCCCCATGAACGAGTTTCGTCGAACGACTTGACGTGCCAGCCGCAAAATCTTGCATCTCAATGAGCGCTGTTTTCATTCCGCGCGTTGTTGCGTCGAGCACGATGCCACAACCGGTAATACCTCCGCCAATCACAAGCACATCATACGTCGTTTTACTCATTTCCTCGATTATTTCCATTCGTTGTTTCGCTGAAAACATCATCATTCCCCCTATAAAAATAAAAAGAGACCAAAACAAGCACAATAAGCTTTACTTATTATGCATGTATGGTCTCTCTTCGTCTCTTGACATATATGAACTTTAGTTTCATTGTATCATATATGTGGAAAAAGGCAACTATTTTGCACAAAAAGCCATTTGATCGCTGCACGCGGCTTACATAAGCTAATGTTGATTCCTTTTTCTTTATATTTGTTTACGATATGTTTGACGTTTGACCGCTTGTTTTTCTCTCGTTTTCTTTGCACACGCTCTCTTCCCTTCTCATCTCTTTCACATATTTACGAATCACACCATAAAAAGTTTCGCGAACAATTTATTTTTTCCTGCATATATTACGAACAAACGTATGTCATAAGGAGTGAATATGTTATGAAAAAAGATTTATCTCATATGCTCGATTCGTTTTTTGATGATCGTTCATTAAAAAAATTGTTGTATACGCTTGATGAATATGTTCATCGCACGTTTTCGCCGATCTATATCCCAATCGATGTACGAGAAACAAAAGAACAATATATCATCATCGCCCATCTTCCAAATGTGAAACGTGAGAACGTTCATTTACAGTTTATAGACGACACACGTCTATTGTTGTCGGTCGTTTACGATGAACAAACGGAAACAATTGATGATGAAAAGAAAATGATTCATCGTCAGCGAACGTATGAACGCGCGACAAAATCTATTTTTCTCCCTTATCCTGTTCGTGAATCAGACATTCAAGCGTCATTTCAAGACGGCAAACTTATCATTCGCCTCCCACAAAAGAAAACATTTATTCCAATTGAATAAATGATAAAAAAACGCAAACGTTACATTTTAAACGTTTGCGTTAATCCTTTTACGAGCCCGCTCATTTGGTTCATGACTTGCACCGCCTGCCCCATCGTATTCATCATTTTTGTAATATCGTACGTTCCTTCTTTCGTTTTAAACTGCTCAAGCAAGCTTGGCGGCTTTGCAGGAGCGAATGGAGACATGGGTGGAACGAACGGAGAGACAGGCGGTGTAGCGAATGGAGACATGGGCGGAACGACTGGTGGAACAGGAAACGAAGTCGGTTGGGAATAATATGGATGATAATGAACAGGTACCATATGCGGCATTTGCATCGTAGACCATGGCTGGTACATCTTTTCTCTCCCCTTTCACTACATCGTATTCGTTTTTCGCAAAATGGTTCATGACTAATCGTGTCAATCAATGTCGGAATTCTCAATTTTTTGAATTTAACATGTCGTCTTTTTTTATGTTATGATAAGTGCAAAAGGGGGAGGGAATAATTATGACAATTATTGAATTAAAAAACAAATTTATCGCGACAAAACAGTATGAGCCGATCGATGCAAACGAGCTGCTTGACTTTGCGCGTCAACTTTATTTGCGCAATGAATTGCCGCTTGGCGTATACCGCCATCTTGTGCGCGATTTAGAAGCGCTTGGAGCGTATAAGCCTGATGACGAACGAGTAGAACAATATTCAGGAAGCGCTGAATGATTTCGCCCCTCTTGTGCCATGCTAAATGAGACGCTAGCATGGAAAAGGAGGCGGATGAAAATGGGGCGTGGTGTTCATTTTCACCATAAGAAAAAAGGACATGAAAGCGAGAAGCCAAAACATGGTGAACATGTTGAGTCGAAGCAACGTGAAGTTGTCGACTATGCCATTGACACAGTAGGAAGCGAAACGCATCGTCCAGTGACAATTGAACGTGTAAAAGAATAAAGGTGGCCAACGCGCCACCTTTTTATATCGCCGGAGCAAACATATACGTCTCTTTTTTTTCGATTTGTTGTTCAATGTTGTCGAGTTGGCGTTCGATGTCTTGTAAACTGTCTTGTTGCATATCGTAATGTGTATCCATTTGCTCAGTCGTACGCTCTTTTAATTTTTTTTCTAATTGTTCAATGTCATCAAACAATTGTTGTAATTGCATTTGAATATGTTCCATCCTCCAACTCCCCTTTCGCCTTTGCCATACACATTCGCTATCCATCTCCTCGTCCCTTCTCGATTGACAAAACTAGAAGAAATTCGGCAAACAAAGTGGTATACGTACAAAATTCGACAAATATGTTCGCATGTTTTTTATATGAACGGTCAAAATAAAATGGTGAAAGGAGGCGACAACATGGCGAAAAAAGAGCAAAAGAAAAAACAAAAGCCGAAGCAAGAAGAAACAACAGGATTTGGCGACAAAAAACTAGAAGGTCCAGACCGCCCTTCTACATAAAATCGAAAAATATCCAAAGTCATGTTTTAGAAAAAGCGAGTATATTTGCTCGCTTTTTTCTAATTTTCGGGCAAATGACGAACAGATAAAACATATGGTATAATGTTGAACATTCAAGGGGGGATGATATGTTTAAATATCCGAATGGGCGAGCATATGAAAAAAAAGAAAATGAACGCACATGGCATACTCGTGCTTCTGATACGTATGGAAATCGCGGAATGACGCTAGAGGCGGATTTAAACGAAACAAACGCCTATTATTTAGCTCAAGGCATTGCCGTCATTCATAAAAAACCGACGCCGGTGCAAATCGTCCGAGTCGATTATCCGAAACGAAGCGCGGCCGTCATTAAAGAAGCGTATTTTAAACAACCGTCAACGACGGACTATAACGGCGTATACCGTGGGAAATATATTGACTTTGAAGCAAAAGAAACGAGAAATCGTACGTCGTTCCCGCTTCAAAATTTTCATGAACATCAAATTGAACATATGAAACAAGTACTAGCCCACGGAGCGATTTGCTTCGTGATTTTGCGTTTTACAACACTCGATGAAACGTATTTATTCGATGCACATCACCTCCTTGAATATTGGGAGCGAAAACAACAAGGTGGACGCAAATCAATCACAAAGGCGGAAGTAGAACGGCATGGCCATCTCATTCCGCTTGGCTATCATCCACGAATCGATTATATTCAAATTGTGGACAAACTATATTTTTAGAATAGGAGGAACGATATGGCGAACTATCGTTCACGAACAGAACGAAAACAAGTAGAACAAAAAAAACAACGTCCGCGGGAGCGAGGGCGTTCGATAATGAAAAAAATTGTGTTGATCATGTTGCTCATCATGACCATTGGCATGTTTTCTGGAGTAGCCGCATTTGCTTGGATGATTAAAGATGCACCGCCGCTCGATGAAACATTGCTGCGCGATCCTTTAGCTTCGATCGTGTACGACGTGAATGGCGAAAAAGTAACAGAGCTCGGCCAACAAAAGCGCATTTACGTATCGTATAACGATATTCCAAAAGTGCTTGAACATGCGGTGCTTGCGACAGAAGATGCGCGCTTCTACGAACATCACGGTTTTGATATTGTACGCTTTTTCGGCGCCGTTTTAGCAAACATTCGCGAAGGATTTGGCGCTGAAGGTGGAAGTACGATTACACAACAAGTCGTCAAACTTTCTTTTTTAACGCCTGAAAAAACATTAAAACGAAAAGTGCAAGAGCTATGGCTTGCCATTCGGCTTGAACAAAAATACTCGAAACACGAAATTTTAGAAATGTATTTAAACAAAATTTATTATTCAAATCGGGCGTACGGTGTCGCAAAAGCGGCGGAAACGTACTTTGGCAAAAGTGATTTATCGCAATTAACGCTTCCGGAAGCGGCATTGCTCGCCGGCATTCCACAAAGCCCGAACAACTACAATCCGTTTACGCATCCAGAAGCGGCCGAAAAGCGTCGCAATACAGTATTGTCGCTCATGGTGAAGCACGGATTTATTTCAAAAGAAGAAGCTGAAGCGGCAAAAAAAATACCTGTTCAATCGCTATTAACAGAAAATAAACAACAAAGCGATATTCCGTACGATTCCTTTATTGATCAAGTGATCGATGAAGTAACAGAAAAAACAGGGCTTGATGTATTTACTGCCGGATTACACATTTATACAACATTAGATCCGAACGCTCAATCATATGTAGAGAATTTATTGAATTCTGATGAAGTCATTCGTACAAATAAAGCTGATTTTCAAGCTGGTATTGCGGTCGTAGATACGAAAACAGGCGAAATTCGGGCGCTTGGCGGCGGGCGGAAAAAAGAAGAAGGTGTTACGTTCGGATTTAACTATGCAACCGATACACGAAAACAGCCAGGTTCAACCATTAAACCGATCGTCGATTACGGTCCAGCGATTGAATATTTAAAATGGTCAACGTACCATCAATTAAAAGATGAACCGTATCAATATTCTGATGGAACGCCAATTAAAAACTGGGACGGCAAATACGAAGGACAAATGTCGATGCGAACAGCACTCGCTCGCTCACGAAACATCCCTGCCTTAAAAGCGCTTCAAGAAGTCGGTTTAGAGCGAGCAAAACAGTTTGCGAACAAGCTTGGCATGGGCTTTGAAGAAATGCATGAGGCCTATGCGGTTGGCGGCGTCGGCAAAGGGGTATCTCCGCTACAAATGGCTGGTGCATATAGCGCATTCGGAAACGGTGGCATTTACATTGAACCGCATGCGGTGAAAAAAGTGGTGTTTCCAGATGGAACAGAAATCGATCTTCGTCCAGAGCCAAAAGCCGCGATGAAAGATTATACGGCGTTTATGATTACCGATATGTTAAAAACGGTCGTTCAATCTGGAACAGGAACAGCAGCGAACGTACCAGGGCTTCATATTGCCGGAAAAACAGGAACGACGAACTACGATGAAAAAGACCGCCGCAAGTATGGTCTACAAAGAGGGGCTGTGCCTGACAGCTGGTTTGTCGGTTATACGCCAAACTATACGGCTGCCATTTGGACCGGTTTTAGTAAAAAAAGTAGTGAAGCGTATTTATCGAAGCCTGAACAACAATATGCGAAACAGTTGTTTAAACGCGTCATTTCCCATATTGACGACGGCAGTGGCGGCGATTTTAAACAACCGAAAAGCGTTGTGAAACTAGCGGTGAAAAAAGGAACGAATCCTCCGAAACTCGCCAGCGAACATACGCCAGAAAGCGAAATTACGTACGAATATTTCGTTCGCGGTTATGAAGAACCGACAGAAGTGGCTGAAGATGAACCGGAAGTGATTGAACCAGTAAAAGACTTACGAGCGCAATACGATCCAACAACACAAACAATTTCACTCGCATGGTCATATACGATCGACCCAGAAAAAGATGTATCGTTTGAAGTACGGCAAACGGTAGACGGTGGCAAACCGAGAGTGATCGCAAAAACAAAAGATTCACAGCTAACTGTCGATGCGAAAGAAGGCTCCGTATACTTGTTTGAAGTATACGTTGTGACAGCTGACGGCACACAAAGCGCGCCAGCGACAGCGCTTGTGCAAATTCCAAAAGAAGAACCGGAACAACCGAACGAAAATGAGTCACCAGGACAGCCGGGAAACGAAGAAACCCCGGAGACGCCAACAAACCCGGAAAATCCAACAAACCCGAGCGAGCCAAATCCGAACAATCCGGGGACGCCAACAAACCCGACAAATCCGAACGAACCAAACAATCCGAATAACAATTCATCAGGGACGAATAACCAGCAACGAAACGGAAACAATAACGGAACGACCGATCGTCAATCATAAGAAAGAGGCTGAGCGCACATGCTCAGCCTCTTTTTTGTTGAACCATTTGTTTATAAAACAGTTTCGTAAGCTCGATACATAATTCGTCTAATTGAATAAACGAATGATGAAGAGCCGGTCGAGCGAAAATAAAGGAAAGCCGATCAACGACATTTAACGGTCGAAGCGGAAGAGATAAAACTTCTTCTTCCCAGCAGCATACATTTCCTACTGGGCGTTCGTTCAGCCAATATAGCGCGCATAAAAAATAGCCTACCCCCCGAATGATCCCGTCTTTTGCTTGTTTCGCTTGACGTTTTGCAAACAACGGGGCAAGCTCACGTTTTTCTTCTTCCCAAAGCTGAAATACGGCAGGAAGCGCGCGTTCTTTTTGTTGCCATGGCTTTTCTTCATTTGTCATATCATAATAAAACGGCACATGCTTCATCATCATCGGAAACGGTTGAAGCGTCTTGATATCGACCGTACCGGTCGCAAAAAAGAGCGGATGTTGAAATGTTTTTGGAACGATCATTTACATCTTTCCTTTCATCCGTTTTTTTCCTTCACGACAAAGATGAAGAAGCGGACATATGTCGCATTTAGGCGACTGTGCTTTACAATGATAACGCCCAAAAAAAATAAGGCGATGATGGGTCACCGACCATTCTTCTTTCGGAATTTTACGCATTAACGTTTCTTCCACTTCTAACACCGAATCTTTCCAGCGGCAAATACCGAGCCGTTTGCTTACTCGTTCGACATGCGTATCCACAGCAATGGCAGGAACGCCAAAGGCAACAGATACGACAACGTTCGCTGTTTTGCGCCCAACGCCAGGAAGCTTCATTAATTCCTCGCGGCTTTGCGGCACGTTTCCATCATATTGTTCAATTAATATTCGACATAATTGCTGGATGTTTTTCGCTTTATTCCGATATAAACCGATCGAACGAATATCTTGTTGCAACTCTTCTAACGACACAGACACGTAATCTTCTGGTGTTTTATATTTTTCAAATAATTGCTTCGTCACTTTATTGACGAGCGCATCTGTACATTGCGCCGATAAAACGACGGCGATTAACAGTTCAAACGGGTTGCGATGAATAAGCTCACAATGCGCATTTGGAAACATGTTTGCGATCTCGTCTAAACAGTAGCGAATTTGTTGTTTTGTTAGCATGTAACCATCCTTTCTACGACTGTTCAAGCCAATTATAAATCGGAACGGTTGGTTTATATGGTTGGTCTTGTTTTCCTTGGTTTTTGCGAAACTTTTTTGCATGTTGTTGCGCTTGTTCAATTGTTTTAATGCCGTTCTTTTTCCATTCAAATAAAATTCGATCAATATAACGGAAATTTAGTTTTCCAGATAATACAGCCTCCCGTAATGCCGCTTTAATGATCGTCGGATCATGTTCATCTTGATCCATCCACATCGCTAACGTTTCACACTCCATCGGTGAAAGCGGACGGCCAAACTCATGCTCGAAAACGGTATATAATTGCTCCTCTTGTTCTTCCGCTTGTTTTTGTCCTTGAAAAACCGTGCGAATGAGCTTTTCCCAAAGCGGATCAAGCGAATAACATTCACTTCGAATATGGTTATCCATCTGTTCTTCAATGGCTAAAAACCCTTTTTGAACGAGCTTTCTTAATTGTTGCATGCACATTTCTGGAGAAATCGTCATTCGAGCCGCAATTTCATCTGGCGTTGGAAACGAAATGCCTTGCTCAAGAAACGAATGAATGTGTAAAAGGAGCATAAACTCTGTTTCATTTAATCCAAGCGTCTTATAGTTCGTTAACAATAATCGTGGAATGGCAATGCTTCCTTCACGGAAAAAACGAATCATTTCATTATTCATATCAAACACCTCACGCCCTATTATACCATAAAACAAATCCCCCATGTGAGCACGGGGGATTTGTTCATTATGGATATAAACGATTTAATAAACGCGGGAACGGAATCGTTTCACGAACGTGTTCGACGCCGCAAATCCACGCGATTGTTCGCTCAAGACCTAATCCGAAACCAGAATGCGGCACAGAGCCGTATTGACGAAGCTCTAAATACCATTTATACGCTTCGAGCGATAGTTGATGTTCTTCTAACCGTTGCTTTAATAAATCGTAATCGTGAATGCGCTCCGAACCACCGATAATTTCTCCATATCCTTCTGGAGCAATTAAATCGGCGCAAAGAACAACTTCAGGACGATTCGGATCCGGCTGCATGTAAAACGGCTTTAATGTCGTTGGATAATGTGTAATAAATACCGGTTTATCAAAGCTTTCTGCAATCGCCGTTTCATGTGGAGCACCGAAGTCATCGCCCCATTGAATGTCGTCAAATCCTTTTTCATGGAGAAGCTGAATCGCTTCATCATACGTAATGCGCGCAAATGGCGGCTTTACATTTTCCAATTTAGACGTATCACGACCGAGCGTTTTTAGCTCTAGCTGACAATGTTTTAACACCGACTGTACAATATGGGATACGTATTGTTCTTGTACTTGTAAGTTATCTTCGAATTGGTAAAATGCCATTTCCGGCTCGATCATCCAAAACTCGATTAAATGGCGACGCGTTTTTGATTTTTCAGCACGGAACGTTGGACCGAACGAAAACACTTTGCCAAGTGCCATCGCTGCTGCTTCCATATATAGCTGGCCACTTTGAGAAAGGTATGCATCTTCATCAAAATATTTCGTATGGAACAATTCTGTCGTTCCTTCTGGCGCGCTTCCTGTTAAAATTGGTGGATCGACTTTGACAAAGCCATTTTCATTGAAAAATTCATACGTTGCCCGAATGACTTCGTTGCGAATTTTCATAATCGCATGTTGACGTTTCGAACGAAGCCATAAATGACGGTGATCCATTAAAAACTCGATCCCGTGTTCTTTTGGTGTAATCGGATAATCAACAGCCATATGAATAAGTTCAATGTTTGTGACAGAAAGCTCGTATCCGAACGGCGAACGTGCATCTTCACGCACAACACCCGTGACATAGAGCGAACTTTCTTGCGTTATGCTTTTTGCCGCTTGAAAGACGTCTTCGCTCACTTGCGCTTTTTCCACAACTCCTTGAATAAAGCCTGTGCCATCGCGCAATTGTAAAAAGGCAATTTTTCCGCTTGACCGTTTGTTCGCAAGCCAAGCCCCAATCGTTACTTCTTGACCTACATATTTATGTACTTCTGCAATCGTCGTTTTCACAAAAAGTCCCTCCAACCAATCTGCTTGAAAAACTATGTATGTGTACATCTCATATTATACTGTTCAAATGTAACACAAGCAAGGAAGAAACAATGACCCTCCCTCTAGAAATGTTGATATATCCAGGTTTCTTGACATCTTAGGGGTACCAAAAAATTTTTTGATCAAGTACATAGCACACTTTTTCATTTTTTTATATATAACAATCCATAGGCACGCTTCACGGACACTTGGTATTTTTATATTTCCACCCAAGTGAGAAGGATTGATATACAATGCGCCTTTGGATCTCTGCATATCTGATGAGGACGAACCTTCCCGTGTCTCTGCGCATCCTTGTTCAAACATTCCTTCGTTTGGTCTCTTCACCAGGCAGAGACCAGCTAAACTCCATTTATTTTTTTCCTATTTTTAAAAAATAGATAGTTGCCTGAAACAACTTTCTCTATTTTTTCATTTAATACATTAGATGCGAAAGCATAAATCTTTTTGAAAGGAAGGAAATAAGATGTCATGTTTATGTAATAGTGGTTTATTACCTCAACTGTATTTTACCCAATCTACCACAGACTTACCTATAACAATCCCAGTAGCCGGCACTGCTGTAACTGAAGTTCTTCGCTTACAACCTATCACAACCCTTAGCAACGACCGAGTGAAATTAGACTCTATGGTGGAATTAGAACTTAGTTTATTAGTTATTGTAACAGGGGTATCATTAACAGGAATCACCTATCGTTTAGAGCGCTCAACAAATGGAGGAGCATTTACAACGGTTACAGAATTAGATATCGAATCTCTTCTCCCTATATTGACTGTTGCTGTTGATACTACTCTAATTCCTAATCTAACATGGGTCGATACACCTAGCATTGGAACACACATTTACCGCATTGTCATTGAAGCTTCGGGAAGTGTTCTAAATGTTCTAAGTTCAATTACTGCCGAAACACGGGCATTAAACGCACTAGTCGTCCGAGAAGCGTAATAAAAATCGGCTGGCTCATGTACGAGTCAGCCGATTTTATTATCCATGAATAATAATATCATTAAGCGATTTTATTCCTTTTGGAAATTGTGTGCAATAAAAAAAACCATATATTTTGTAAGCATTGACTTCATCTGAAAACCTTAACTTAATTTGGAAATTAGCAAATGCGAGTTGCTCCCCTTCTTTAATCTGACGAATTTGAATAGGTTTTATCCAAAACTCTCCATTTTCTTCAGCAATACGTTCTGCATTTTCATCAATGTATTGCCAAGCCTCCATTACTAAGGGATTTATTCGACGATCGTATGAAACATGTTCCCCTAATTTTGCTGTTAATCCTGTATACTCTTTTGGAATCATTTTCAAACAAATGACTGGATTATCGAGAGGGATAGACCCCATATTACGGATAATAAAATTCCCTATTACCATACCATCTTTGCTTTCTCTTCTTGGTAACATAAATGAATAAGTAAAGTACGAAATCGCTTGAATAGATGAGGGATAATTGTTATTCTTTTCTTTTTTCATTTCGTACAATAATTTATTGACCAATTGAAACTCTTGTTCCAATACGCGCATTTTTTTTTCAATGTCCTCAAATAAATGTTTCATTCTTCCTCTCTCCCCTACAACATAAAAATATGTTTCTCTCCCATATGTATGAAGAAAAGGGGAGAAAAATCCCCTTTTCTAATTGTTTTCATACTTTATCACATTGGAAAAATGGATGGACATTGTGGTGGAAATACATCAACTGGACACTCTTCTTCACAAACAATTTTCGGACGAGGTTGACAAAACTTAGCTGCTACTTCCAAAATAACTTCAAACGTTACAACGATATTTTGGCATACACGAATGAGTACTGTAGCTGTTATTGTATCGCCATTTCTTGTAAAAGAGCCAACACGACAAGTATTGAACGTATTTTGTGTAGCATTACAACATACTGTTGTTCCTTCAGGTGCACAAAGAATGACTTCTTCACTCGTTGTAATTAATGTTGGATTACTCGTTACCGTTGTTTGCGTACCTGTTGTTGTTGTCCCTGTCACCTCTAAAATAACTTGAATCGTCTTACTTAATGTAACAACTTGTAATGTTACACGTTCATCTCCAACCACACACTCAATATCTCGTCTTGGTCCATCTTCTACACATTCTAAAAGAGTAGTTGCACAATTAACTTGAGAAATTGTTGACGGAAGAGATCCTGTAGGAAAAGTAAATGTGAGTTCTTGAGTAAGTGATATAACGTTTGTTGTCCAATCATAAACTTTACATACTTGAATACACTCAGGGCTAAATTCTTGGGCAAACTGTTCTAAATTAATCGGCATTAGTGTAATCTCCTTTCATCATTTTTTAAGACTACTCTATACTATGTCATTTACTTAAAGGCGTGCCAAAACAAACGCCTATTTTCAGTTGTAGATGCATTTTATTTAACCAAATTATTTTTATCACGCAGTCAAACTTTAAATTCCCTATGCATACAATTTTAACGAATGAATGATAAAGGTGGTGAGAACATGAACAAAGAAAGCAAGTCTATTCAGCTCGAACAAAAAATCATTCACTTAAAGTCCGAATTAGAAAAATATAAAACCATTATCGCTTCCATGCAAATTGAACAACAATTCGCTGATGTTAAAGCCGATGATAAAATCCCCAATATAGCCGGAATAAAATTCCCCACTTACAATAGAACCATAGTGTCAATGAGAGGAGCTATGGTTCATGATTACGAGAGGGGAATTTTTTATGATCAA
>OFGS01000058.1_pt1 | contig 32627 bp, 22 predicted proteins | sample 1521851 | NCBI WGS metagenome assembly OFGS01 (sample SAMEA3142070, study PRJEB24117) | hot springs metagenome
ATGGCCCGTTGGTCAAGTGGTTAAGACACCGCCCTTTCACGGCGGTAACACGGGTTCGAATCCCGTACGGGTCACTAGTAAAAAAGGACATCTCATTTATATGAGATGTCCTTTACTTTTTGTTAAATCTTCTTATTTGCTACATTCATGCGAAAAGCGTGCATATATAGTGGACAGGGATCATAGGATATAACAATAGAGAATTTGTTATTTCTCATCGTTGTTATCTTGTTTGCTTTGTTGTTTTTGTAGTGCGATGAGAATATCTTGCATATCCACTTTTCCATCTTGGTTTAAATCTGGAATAATACTTGAGTTTGTAGCAGCTACTTCTTTCTTCTTAGGCTTGAATATAAAGCCAAAAAGCATGAGTGCCACAATTATAAGAAGTGCAATTCCATCAAATACGAAAAAGAGGGTTTTATAGTTGGACCAGAGAATTTTGCTTTCTTTACTTTTTTGTTGACTTTCTGTAATGAATCGTTTAATTTCGGAGTGATTAGGGTAAATTCGTTCCACTGCTTCGAATTTTTTTAATGCATCTCCATAGTAGCCACCCCAATAAAGTTCTAGTCCTTCTTTAAACAGTTTGTCAGTATTGCTTCTTGTATTATCTGCACCAGCTTGTTTAACAAATTCTTTAACGGTATTGACAGGGACAGCAAAATTAAAACCTTGCACTTCTTGACCGTTGACTGTATCTCCACGAAACGTCAGAAGCCCGATAATTTCTCCGTTTTCATTAATAACAGGTCCACCGCTATTTCCATGTGTAGCTGCGGCATCTATTTGAATGACAGGGCTACCTTGTTCTGTTTTTTTGGAAGCGGCAGATATATGACCGGTATTCATTGAAGAAACGAGAGAGGAATCAGGGGATAGCAAATCGGAATCTGCAGCAGCTGGATAACCGATTACCCAAATGTTATCTTGGTTTTGCACGCGGTCAGAGTTTCCTAATTTTAATGTTGGAAAATTTTTACCTTCTATTTTTAATACAGCAACATCTTTCCCTTCGTTAATTGGTGCTCCATAACTTTTAATTTCACCATCGAATACATCCCCACTAGGCAAGACCACTTTCAGTCCTCTTTTAATATTTACATATTTTGTGTATTCGATCATATAGTCATATACAACATTAATGTCTACTTGAAAGTAATTGGAAATTCCTTGAATCATTTGTTCAAAAGCGGCATAAACAATTTGTTCATCATCCATTTTAGAAAATTCGACAACATGAGCGTTTGTAACAATATAACCATTTGAACTAATGATCGCTCCAGAGCCTGTTCCACCAATAATAGTTTGGTTATTCATTTGTTGCAAGTAGTCAGAAACATCAGGGTTATAGTCGAGAAAATCCCATTCGACAACTGCATAATCGACAATTCTGACAACAGCTGGCTTCGAGTATTCAGCGAGTTTTTGAGCTTTCGTGATGTGAGAAGTGTCTGGTTTGATGTTCATCAAGAAAAAGGAACCAATCATTAACGCTATCAATAGAACGCTTACAGAAATTACAATCATCGATCTTTTCATTTTTAAAACCTCCTTATCATAGTAGTGGAAAATTCTTAATTCAGCACATGAATACATTGTATTCATTTATAAGGTTGTTGGAGTACAAAAAAAGAAAAAAAAACGCTACTCAGCATGAGCGGCGTTTTCGTGTGATTCTCCAAAATTTATATGCATGTTCTTTTTCTTCTCTAAAAATTTCTTTCCATACTCCCCATGTTGATGAATAGAAGGATGTTCAACTTGAACGGTGACATGGGAGAGATTGTATCGTTCTTTTAACATTTCATTAATAGATAAAATAACACAAAATGGTTGAATATGTTCGTGGATAAGAACGTGTGCTGTTAAGGAATAATGATCTGTTGAAATGGACCAAATGTGTAACTCATGTACATCTTCTACCCCTTCAATAGAAAGGATATCAGCACGAATACGCTCGATGTCAAATTCATGTGGCACTGCATCCATTAAAATAAAATACGATTCTCTCACAATTTTTAAGCCGCCTACAAAAATAATGGCACCGATGATGATGCTAATGAGTGGGTCAAACATATATAGCCCTGTAAAGTAAATTAAAATCGCTGAGATGATGACACCAATCGAGCTGAGTAAGTCACCAATAAAGTGCCATAAGGCGCTTTTTACATTTAAATTTTCTTCTTCTTTTATGCTGCGACTTAGAACGATTGTTAACACAAGATTAACGACAAATCCGATCGTTGCGATAGTTAGCATGAAGGAAAATTGGATGCTTTCAGGATGAATAAACCGACGAATTCCTTCAATAAAAATTCCAATGGAAATGATGACAAGCGCAAGCCCATTTAAAAATGAAGCGATAATTTCAAATCGTAAATAGCCAAATGTAAACTTTTTATTTGGTGGGCGAGAAGCAAAATAAATGGCAAACATGCTTAAACCTAATGCGATGACGTCAGAGGCCATATGGGCTGAGTCTGACAATAGAGCAAGCGAATTAGACAAAATACCCCCTACAATTTCAACAATGGTGAAAAAAGTCGTTAATAACAGCGTTGTCCAAAGAGCTTTCTTTGATGTCGTTTGTACTTTCATATGCGGTAAATGATGAAAATCATACATATGCATTCTCCTTTATTTAAAATTAATATTAAAAAAAATAAATAATAATTACTATAAACTATTTTATATAATTATCATTTGTCACTCAAGCGACAAATTTATGGACGTTCGTATTGATTTTCATTTCATTCAACATGTGATTTGTTGAACATTGTCGAAAAATATCTTAATTTTCTTACAGGAATTTTATATGACTTCGTGTAATATATTCAGTACGGAATTGTTTTCGTACTCATTTAAGAAAGGATGGATGAACATTTGTTGACAATGAGTCCAACCGATTTGCAGATGCATTTATTTCACGAAGGAACGTTTTATCAAAGTTATCAATTGTTTGGTGCACATCTTATCAAACGAGATGGAGCGATCAAAACCCGTTTTTGTGTATGGGCCCCGCACGCAAGAGAAGTTCGTCTTGTTGGAACGTTTAACGATTGGAACGGAGAGAAGCACAAGTTAACAAAAATAAACGAGCAAGGAGTATGGATGATTGTCGTCCCTGAAAATTTAGAAGGACATTTATACAAATACGAAATAATGACAAGAGATGGACATATCGTTCTGAAAGCAGATCCATATGCTTTTTACGCAGAAAAACGCCCCAATACTGCCTCTATTGTATATGATTTAAAAGGATATAAATGGAATGATCAAGCTTGGCAAAGAAAAAAGAAGCGAAAACCGATTTATGAACAACCAATGTTTATTTATGAAGTTCATTTTGGTACATGGAAGAAGAAAGATGATGGGAAATTTTATACATATAAAGAGATGGCAGATGAGTTAATCCCGTATGTTGTTGAACATGGATTTACTCACATTGAACTTTTGCCGCTTATTGAGCACCCGCTCGATCGTTCTTGGGGATATCAAGGAACAGGTTATTATGCTGCAACAAGCCGTTATGGAACGCCTCATGATTTAATGTATTTCATTGATCGTTGTCATCAGGAAGGAATTGGAGTCATTTTAGATTGGGTACCGGGACATTTTTGTAAAGATGCGCATGGGTTATATATGTTTGATGGTGAGCCGACATATGAATATATGAATATGCAAGATCGCGAAAATATTGTGTGGGGAACAGCAAATTTCGATTTAGGAAAACCAGAAGTGCATAGCTTTTTAATTTCGAATGCTTTGTTTTGGTTAGAACATTATCATATTGACGGTTTTCGTGTTGATGCGGTTGCAAATATGCTTTATTGGCCAAACAGCGATGTACTGCATCCAAATCCATACGCTATTTCATTTTTAAAAAAATTAAATGAGGTTGTATTTGCTTTTGATCCGAATGTATTAATGATTGCAGAAGATTCAACAGATTGGTCGAAAGTGACAGCCCCGACGTATGATGGTGGGTTAGGATTTAACTACAAATGGAACATGGGATGGATGAACGATGTATTAAGTTATATGGAAACGAGCATGCATGATCGAAAATATATGCATCATAAAATGACGTTTTCTTTGTTATATGCTTACACAGAAAATTTTATTTTACCTTTATCCCATGACGAAGTGGTGCATGGAAAAAAATCGTTATTAAATAAAATGCCGGGTGATTATTGGGATAAATTTGCTCAACTTCGCTTGCTTTATGGATATTTTATGACGCATCCAGGGAAAAAACTGTTGTTTATGGGTGGGGAGTTTGGACAGTTCGATGAGTGGAAAGATTTAGAACAACTCGACTGGGTATTATTTGATTTTGATATGCATCGAAAAATGGATGAATACGTGAAATCTCTCACGAATTTTTATAAAAAGCAAAAAGCATTATATGAGTGTGATCACGATCCAAATGGGTTTGAATGGATTGATGTGAACAATGCTGAACAAAGTATTTTTTCTTTTATTCGACGAGGAAAAAAAGAAGAAGATGCGTTAATTGTCGTTTGCAATTTTACTAATATCGTGTATGACGATTACAAAATTGGTGTGCCATTTCTTACATCGTATCGAGAAGTATTCAATAGCGATGAAGTGATGTACGGTGGTGCGGGGCACATAAACAAAAAAGTGCTTGTGGCACATGAAGAGCAGTATCACGGAAAGCCGCATCATATTCGGATGACGATTCCTCCGTATGCCATTACGATTTTACGACCAATAAGAAAAAGAGAAGGGAAGGAAAGCCATGGTACGAAAAAAGTGCGTCGCTATGCTACTCGCAGGGGGACAAGGAAGTAGATTAAGCTCATTAACAAAAAAATTAGCTAAACCAGCTGTTCCGTTTGGAGGAAAGTACCGCATTATCGATTTTACATTAAGCAATTGTGCTAATTCAGGCGTTGATACTGTTGGAGTGCTCACTCAATATCAGCCGTTAGAGTTAAATACGTATATTGGAATTGGAAGTGCATGGGATTTAGATCGGAAAAATGGAGGGGTAACCGTTCTCCCTCCGTATGCTGAATCGTCGGAAATGCGATGGTATAAAGGAACAGCGAATGCTATTTATCAAAACTTAAACTACTTGAAGCAATATGATCCGGAGTATGTGCTCATTCTTTCCGGTGACCATATTTATAAAATGAATTATGCGGAGATGCTGCAATACCATATTGAAAAAAAGGCGGATGTTACAATTTCTGTTATTGAAGTACCATGGGAAGAAGCGAGCCGTTTTGGAATTATGAACACAAATGAAGAGATGGAAATTGTAGAGTTTGAGGAGAAGCCAGCCCATCCGAAAAACAATTTAGCGTCTATGGGCATTTATATTTTTAAATGGTCTGTTTTGAAAGAGTATTTAGAAATGGACAATCGAAATGATCGTTCAAGCCACGACTTTGGCAAAGATATTATTCCTTTACTGATTGAAGAAAAAAAGCGGCTTGTGGCCTATCCGTTCAAAGGATATTGGAAAGACGTTGGGACGGTCAAAAGTTTATGGGAAGCAAATATGGATTTACTCGAAGATACTCCAGCATTAAATTTATTTGATCATACGTGGCGCATTTATTCTGTGAACCCGAATGAACCACCGCAATATATTGCTCCATACGCGCAAGTGAAAGAATCTTTAGTGAATGAGGGATGTATTGTTGAAGGGGATGTCGAGCATTCTGTTTTGTTTCAAGGGGTGTACATTTCACAAGGTGCTAAAGTAAAAGATTGTGTTGTTATGCCTAATGCAGTGATTGGGAAAAATGCATACATTGAAAAAGCAATTGTCCCTCCGAATGTGGAAATTCCTGATGGAACGTTTATTTGTGCGGATCAATATGAAGGGGAAGTCATTCTTGTGACAGAGGAGATTTTGGGACATTTTTCTGAGAGAGAGGATGAGAAAACGTGGGAAAATTAATGCTTGGGGTCATTGATGCAACGACATATAAGTCGGAAATGAGTGATTTGACACTCCAACGTTCCATTGCAGCTGTTCCATTTGCTGGGCGCTATCGGCTAATTGATTTTGTTTTATCAAATATGGTGAACTCAGGTATTGAAAGTGTCGCCATTTTCCCAAAGTATCAATATCGTTCATTAATGGACCATCTTGGTTCAGGAAAGAATTGGGATTTGAATCGGAAACGTGATGGATTGTTCTTCTTCCCTTCGCCTGACCTTCCGATTTCTCATATCGGTTCGTTTCAACATTTTCAACAACATATTGACTATTTTTTGCGAAGCACACAAAAGTACGCTCTTATTTGCAACAGTTATACGGTGTGCAATATTGATTATGAGGAAGTATTGCGACGTCATATAACTAACGGGTGCGACATTACCCGTGTATGTTATCGTGGGAAATCGCTTGATATGTTTATTTTAGAAACATCATTGTTGCTTGATTTAATCGCTAATCAACAAAGAAATCAATATCGAAGTATTGTTGATGTGGTGAGTGATGAAGGAAATGGGTTAACCGTATGTGACTATGAATATGATGGGTATGTCGCAGTTATTGATAGCATCGAACGTTATTTTCACCATAGCTTAGAACTTCTTCAGCCAGATGTGTGGAAGCAGTTGTTTTTAAAAGGAAGACCGATTTATACGAAAGTAAAAGATGAACCACCGACGAAATATACATCATATGCTTGTGTGCATAATGCAATGGTTGCGAATGGATGCATCATTGAAGGAGAAATTGAAAATAGTATTATTTCTAGAGCGGTGAAAATAGGAAAAGGAACTGTTGTACGCAGCAGTATTATTATGCAAAAAAGTCAAATCGGAGATCATTGTCATCTTGAATACGTGATTGTTGATAAAGATGCTCGCATTGGTGATGGGATAAAATTAATTGGAACACCGAATCAGCCAATCGTCATTCGAAAAGGGACAATACAAGGAGCGCTGATGAAATCGTGAAAGTGTTATTTGTCGTATCAGAGTGTGTACCGTTTGTGAAAACAGGTGGTTTAGCTGATGTTGCAGGTGCATTGCCGAAAGAGTTGAAAAAGCTCGGTACAGATGTGCGTGTGATGCTTCCTAAATATGGGGTCATTCCGCAACATATGCGCCAAAAAATGACTAAAATTGCTGAGCTTGTCGTTCGTGTTGGCTGGAGAAGACAATATTGTGGAATTGAACAATTAGAATACGAAGGAATGACATACTATTTCGTCGACAACGAATATTACTTTAAGCGAGATTCGTTATACGGGCATTACGATGACGGTGAGCGTTTTTCATATTTTTGTCGAGCCGTTCTCGATTCTCTTCCCGTCATCGGTTTTCAACCGAATGTCATTCATTGTCATGATTGGCACACAGGAATGGTCCCATTTTTATTGCGTGAAGAATATACGAAAAACTCATTTTACGCACAAATGAAAACGGTATTTACCATTCATAATTTGCAGTTTCAAGGCATTTTTCCACGCGAGATTTTAGGGGACTTGCTAAATTTAAGCGACCGTTATTTTTCGATTGAACATTTAGAGTTTTACGGGCATGTTAGTTTCATGAAAGGGGCTCTCGTCTCATCGCATATGATTACGACAGTTAGCCCAACGTATAAAGAAGAAATTCAAACTCCATATTATGGTGAACGGCTTGACGGATTATTGCGCGCGAGAAGCTCGCATTTAGTTGGAATTTTAAATGGAATTGATGATGACATATATAACCCAAAAAAAGATCCATATATTGCAGTGCCTTATGATGTGACGACAATTGCGCGAAAAAGTATTAATAAGCGAGCGTTACAACAACATTTTTCATTACCGTCAGAAGAAGACGTTCCGGTCATCGCAATTGTTTCACGGTTAACGAAACAAAAAGGATTAGATTTAGTCAAATGCGTATTTCACGAAATCATTGCTGAAAATGTGCAAATGATCATCCTTGGAACAGGAGAATGGGAGTTTGAACATTTCTTTCATGAGATGGCTCTGACATATCCAGATCGTGTGCGCGTATATATTGGATTTTCAGAACAGCTTGCACATCAAATTTATGCTGGAGCAGATATGTTTTTAATGCCGTCTAAATTTGAACCGTGTGGCCTTGGCCAAATGATTGCGATGCGTTATGGAGCTGTGCCGATCGTTCGAGAAACGGGTGGATTAAACGATACAGTGCAATCGTTTAATGAATTTACAAAAGAAGGAACAGGATTTACGTTTAAAAACTTTAATGCACATGACATGTTATATACGATTCAACGTGCGCGTTCATTTTATGAACAAAAAGAAGTATGGGAAACGGTGATGAAGCAGGCAATGAGTCGGGATTACAGTTGGGCAAAATCGGCATTCAAATACAACCAATTATACGACGAACTAATGGCTGGGAGTGGCATCTATGTTCACGAATAAGGAAGAGTTTAAACAAACGTTTTTGAAACGACTAGAAATGATGTACGGAAAACGTTTTTGGGAATCGACGGTTCTCGATCAGTACAATACGCTAGGGCATATGATTCGTGAGTATATTAGTAAACATTGGATTCAGACAAATGAACGATATCGTGCTGAACATAAGAAGCAAGTATATTATTTGTCAATTGAATTTTTATTAGGACGTTTACTAGGAAGCAATTTAATGAATCTTGGTATACGTGATGTCGTGGAAGAAGGATTAAAAGAGCTAGGCATTGAGCTAACTCATATTGAAGAAGTTGAAATGGATGCTGGTCTAGGAAACGGGGGGCTCGGGCGTCTTGCTGCTTGTTTTTTAGACTCTCTTGCTTCCCTTGATTTGCCTGGGCATGGGCAGGGCATTCGTTATAAACATGGTTTGTTTGATCAAAAAATAGTGAACGGTTATCAAGTAGAACTCCCAGAACAATGGTTGCGTCACGGGAATGTATGGGAAGTGAAAAAAGAAGATTTAGCGGTAGAAGTCAATTTTTGGGGAAAAGTGGAATGCTACGAACAAGATGGTCGATTAACGTTCCGACATTATGATGCCGAAAAGGTAATGGCTGTTCCTTATGATATGCCTGTCATTGGATATGATACGACGACTGTAAATACGTTGCGATTATGGAGTGCCGAGCCTGCAAAATTTCCGCTTCATAAACATGTCATGCAGTATAAGCGAGAAACGGAAGCGATTTCTGAATTTTTATACCCAGACGACACACATGACGAAGGAAAAATTTTAAGATTGAAACAGCAATATTTTCTTGTTGCAGCAAGCATCGGGAGCATCGTACGCGATTATCGGCAACGGTACGGGCATTTGCAACATTTTCACCGCCACGTGGCCATTCACGTGAATGATACCCACCCTGTGTTAGCCATTCCAGAGCTTATGCGTATTTTGTTAGATGAGGAAGGAATGGGATGGGACGAAGCGTGGCATATTACGACAAACACAATTTCTTATACAAACCATACAACGTTGTCGGAAGCGTTGGAAAAATGGCCAATTTACATTTTTCAACCGCTATTGCCACGAATTTATATGATTGTGCAAGAAATTAATGAACGTTTTTGTCGCGATTTATGGAATCGATATCCTGGTGACTGGAAAAGGATCGAGGAGATGGCCATTATTGCTCACGGGCTTGTTAAAATGGCTCATTTAGCGATTGTAGGAAGCTATAGTGTGAATGGTGTAGCAAAAATACATTCTGAAATTTTAAAGCATCGTGAAATGAAGCTGTTTTATGAATACTTTCCTGAAAAGTTTAATAATAAAACGAATGGCATTACACATCGTCGTTGGTTGTTGAAAGCCAATCCACAGCTTTCTTCTCTTATTACGGAGGCGATCGGAACGGATTGGATAAAACAACCGGAACAGCTGATTCAACTAAAAAAGTATGCAACGGATCGTTCATTTCAAGATGAATTAGCGAAAGTAAAGCATTACCATAAACAACAGTTGGCGACATATATTTATGAAAAAACAGGTGTTGCGGTGGACGATTCATCTATTTTTGATGTACAAGTAAAAAGGTTACATGCGTATAAAAGACAGTTGTTAAATGTGCTGCACATTATGCATTTATATAACCGATTAAAAGAAGATGAGTATTTCGACATGCATCCACGCACGTTTATTTTTGGTGCAAAGGCATCACCGGGATATCATTATGCGAAACGAATCATTAAGCTAATTAATTCGGTTGCACAAAAAGTGAATAGCGATGAGCAAATTAAAGGACGATTAAAAGTCATTTTCCTAGAAAATTATCGTGTTTCATTGGCGGAAAAAATTTTCCCAGCTGCTGATGTAAGTGAACAAATTTCGACTGCTAGTAAAGAGGCATCTGGAACTGGGAATATGAAATTTATGATGAACGGAGCTGTGACGATCGGAACGCTAGATGGAGCAAATATTGAAATTTTAGAGCGGGTTGGTCATGAAAATATGTTTATTTTTGGGCTAAAGGCAGAAGAAGTGTTGCACTATTACGCGAATGGCGGATACCATTCGTACGAATATTATCATCACGATCAACGCATTCATCAAGTTGTTAATCAACTAGTCAATGGCTTTTTTCCTGATGCGTACGATCATTTTGAACCGATTTATGATTCATTGCTCGCTCATAATGATCAATACTTTGTTTTACGCGATTTTGCATCGTATGCTGATGCGCAACAACGAGTTGGCGCAACGTATGAAGATCGAAGAAAATGGTTGGAAATGAGCGTTGTGAACATTGCCTGTTCAGGATATTTTTCAAGCGACCGAACGATTGAAGAGTACGCTCATGATATTTGGCATATTCGTTAATAAAAAAGTCCTGTAAGCAGAGATGCTCACAGGACTTTTTTAAGAAGTATAAGGATCTTTTTCATATGCTGGAAGATCACCGAGCGGAGACATCAGTTGCTCGTCGTCAAGCACTTGTTCATATTGTTCATGTACAATGTTTGGATAAATCGTAATACCTGTTCCGTAAAGGTCTGTGGCTGCAAATGTTTCAAACGGCTCGACATAACCGATTTGTTCTCCGGCATCGATATACATTCGATCATAATGTACAGTATCTTCTTGGACATCTGAAGGTGTTTCGGATGTACCGAAGCGCGCAACTTTTTGCCAACTATCTTCGGCATCAAATGTTTCTGCTTCTTTATGAACGACAAATTCACCAAATGGAGGAGACAAGACGCTTTCTTCGATCGGGCGTTGTTGCGAAACAACTTGGTCAGGGCTATGTTCTTTACAAAATGTCGTCGTTGGGATGGCTTCAAGACGTTCGACTGGGATAGCCTTTCCACATACTTCACAAATTCCGTACGTTCCATCTTCCATTGCTTGAAGCGCCCGTTCAATATCGTGAAGTTCTCGTTTCGTATGTTCGTTTAAGGCAATATCTTTTTCTCGCTCATATAGTTCTGTTCCGCTGTCGGCAGGATGATTGTCATAATTCGATAGTTCCCCAACCGAGTCATGAGCAGATGCTCGTATGAGACCGAAATGATCATTTTGTTTCAACCGTTGTACAATTTGTTGTTTTTCTTGTAATAAGCGTTCACGCAAAGTTTGCATATCATCCCTCCTCGAATTAGACTACACATAGTATGAACGAAAAAGAAAAAACCATAGCGAAAAGGCTATGGTTTTTTCTGGACAATTATTGTAGCCAATAATGAATAAACAGACCAACGACAAGTAAAAATCCAAATTGTGTATTTGTCTGAGCGGTCGCTTTCATTGCTGGCATCATGTCTATTGGTTTTGTCTTTCCAATAAATCCTTTTGTTGCTTTCCATGCTTTCGGAACGCTAAACAATACGAGCAAGGTCCATGGCGAAATCGTTTTTGTGAAAACAAGCAATACAATCCATAAAAATGATGTAACAAACATGCCACCTAATAGCCAAATCGCTTTTTTTCTTCCAAGTAAAATGGCTAACGTTTTTCGACCGCTTCTTTTATCTCCGTCTAAGTCACGAATGTTATTCGCTAATAAAATGGCTCCAACTAAAATGGAAATGGGAACAGAGACAAGAATAGGTGTTGTTGTTATTGTGCCTGTTTGAATAAAAAATGAAATTAAAATAATGGTGAGCCCCATGAAAAAACCTGCTGCCAATTCACCAAATGGGGTATAAGCGATCGGAATGGGGCCACCTGTGTAAAAATATCCTGCTGCCATGCAAATTGTGCCGATAACGGCTAACCACCAACTGCTATTGACGCAAATATAAATACCAAGTAGCATAGCAATAGCAAAAAAAGACCAAGCAAGCAATAAAACAGTTTTCGGGGAAATGCCGTCGCGGACGATTGCTCCACCGATTCCGACAGATTCAGGTGTATCGAGCCCACGTTTATAGTCGTAATATTCGTTAAACATATTTGTTGCTGCTTGGATAAATAGTGAAGCTACGAGCATGGCAAAAAATAAAGGAAAGTGAATTGGTGCTTCTTCTACTGCAAGCACAGTACCAATAGAAACGGGAACGAACGCTGCAGTGAGCGTGTGTGGTCGCAATAAGCGCCACCAAACGCGCCAGTCTCGTTTATAGTGAACAGTTTGAGCATTTGAACGTACTGGTGTTGGCATGCCATTCTTCTCCTTTAATTAAAATGTCGTTCACAATAAGTTTAGGGAAGCGGGGAAAATGTGTCAATGTCTTGACAATATAAATTGTTTCCTATCTCTAAAGAACAATATTATAATGGAAAAGGGACAAAAAGATTAAGTATAGGCGTGATACAAAGTGGTTACTTTATATCAAAACAAAGTTATTGACCAATTGCGTGATGCATTAAAGAAAAAAGAGCATATGGTTAGTGTCACTGTAAGAGTGGGGCAAATCGATCCTCTTTCCTTTTTTGTCGCTGGTGAAACGTTATTTCATGGCCAGCGCTTTTATTGGTCAGACTGTTTCCATGAACAAACGTTTGTTGGGCTTGGATATGCGCAAGTTATAAAAAGCGAAGAAAAGACGAAAAAGCGGTTTCGAGAAGTGGAGAAAGCTTGGCAACAAATTGTAGAAGGCGCTTTCATCGAAGGGGAAGGGCCGTTGATGTTCGGGGGATTCGCTTTTGATCCGCTGAAACGCTCTGCTGAACATTGGGATCATTTTCCTTCCGCTCAGTTTGTTATCCCGAAATTTTTGTTAACAAAGCGCGGAGAGGAAACATGGCTCACAGTTAATGTTGTTCATGAATCGTTTGCGGAACTTGAGAAAATGATCGATTCGCTATTTGTCATACATGATGAAAGCGATAACTATGATGTTGACGTTGTCGAAAAAGAGGAAGTCGCTCGCGATCGCTGGCTTTATGCTGTTCGTCATGCAACCGATCTCATTCAAGACGGAGAAATTGAAAAAGTTGTTTTAGCGCGCGAGTTATTTCTTTCTTTCTCTCAGCGGATTGATTGTTCGCACGTGCTGCGCTCTTTGCGTGAACAACAACCAATGAGCTACATTTTTGCGTTTGAAAACGGCTCATCTTGTTTTATCGGTGCTTCTCCGGAGCAACTTGTGAAAAAGAACGGGCACATGTGTGAAACGGCTTGTCTCGCTGGTTCCATTCGTCGTGGGCATACGATGAAAGAGGATGAGGAGCTCGGACAATGGCTGCTAAAAGACGAAAAAAATCGTCGCGAACATGCATTCGTTGTAGACATGATTGAACAAGCGATGCATGAAGTATGCAAAGAGGTGATTGTTCCAAGTGAGCCGACTTTGTTAAAAATGCGACATATCCAACATTTGTACACACCTGTTCGTGCGAAAATAAAGGAAGGAGTTTCGATTTTTTCGCTCGTTGAACGACTTCACCCGACGCCAGCGCTTGGGGGATTCCCGAAAGAAAAGGCGGTACAAACGATTCGGGACATTGAGCCGCTTGATCGTGGATGGTATGCCGCTCCGATCGGTTGGGTGGATGCCAACGGAAACGGGGAATTTGCAGTAGCCATTCGCTCCGCGTTGATTGAAGACAATGAGGCGCATTTATTTGCGGGGTGTGGGATTGTCGCTCATTCTAATCCGCTTAGTGAGTATGAGGAAACGAATGTAAAGTTTAAGCCGATGTTACTAGCGTTAGAGGGGGGAAGAAAATGAATGAAATGACTGCATATGTTGCCGCTTTTGTTGAGCAATTAGTTCATATGGGGATACAGCAAGCGGTGATTAGTCCAGGATCTCGTTCCACTCCTCTTGCGATGGTCATGGCTGAACATCCTCAGTTAAATATTCATGTTCATATTGATGAACGTTCTGCCGCTTTTTTTGCGTTAGGCATGGCGAAAGCTTCTGGAAAACCGGTTGCTCTTGTTTGTACATCAGGTACTGCGGTAGCGAATTATTATCCAGCTATCGTTGAAGCATATTATGCACGCGTTCCGCTCGTTGTCATTACAGCTGATCGACCTCATGAATTGCGTGATGTCGGAGCACCGCAAGCGATCGATCAACTGCATATGTACGGCTCATATGTAAAATGGTTTGTTGATATGGCACTTCCAGAAGGAAATGAGCAAATGCTTCGTTATGCAGAAATGGTAGCTGCTCGTGCGGTATGTGTTGCAACATCTGTTCCTGCAGGACCGGTTCATATTAACGTGCCGTTACGTGAACCGCTTGTTCCAATGCTCAATGAGTCGCTATTTTCCACACCGTTAGCGACTCGCACTGTGTATAGAGGGAATAAACACCTTTCGCCAGAGGTGATAGATGCATTATATGAACAACTACGCCATGTCGAAAAAGGGGTCATTGTATGTGGAGATTTGCACGTGGAAGGATTTGCTGATGCGGTGGTCGAGCTAGCAGAAGCGTTGCAATATCCTATTTTAGCCGATCCGCTTTCTTCACTGCGAACAGGTACACATAGAAAACAGCTTATTATTGAATCGTATGATGCGATGTTAAAATGCGAAACGTTTGCAGATGCGTTCATCCCTGATGTCGTTATTCGTTTTGGAGCAATGCCTGTATCCAAATCACTTTATCTTTGGTTGCAACGGCATAAACAAGTAAAACAAATGATTGTTGATGAAGCTGGGCAATGGCGCGATCCGACTTTATCGCTTCACGTGTTTATTGAAGCGAACGAGGTGCAATTTTGTCATGAGTTAGCTCAGCGTGCTTCTACTACATCTCGGTCGTCGCAATGGATCAGCCAATGGCAAAAAATGAACGAACGAGCGAAGCAAATGTTATTACAGGCAAAAGAAGAAGAAAATATGTTTGAAGGAAAAATATTTATTGAACTTGCTCAGTTATTACCAGATGAAGCAACTCTTTTCGTTGGAAATAGTATGCCTATTCGCGATGCGGATACGTTTTTCATGTCATTACATAAGCGAATTCGTTTATTGGCGAATCGTGGGGCAAACGGCATTGATGGAGTTGTATCGAGCGCTCTTGGAGCGAGTTGTGTTGCGCAACCACTTGTACTAGTTATTGGCGACTTGTCATTTTATCATGACTTAAATGGCTTACTTGCAGCTAAATTGCAACAGCTACATGCGACAATCATTGTTTTAAACAACAATGGGGGAGGTATTTTCTCCTTTTTACCGCAGGCGAATGAACCGAAACATTTTGAACGGTTATTCGGCACACCGACACATTTATCGTTTCATCATGTTGTAAACATGTATGATGGACATTATGAAAAAGTAGAGACGTGGGACGATTTTCGTCGTGCGGTGGTAGATGCGCTCTCACGCCCAACGTTAAATGTAATTGAAGTTCCTTCATCTCGTGAATATAATGTCGGAGTTCATCGGAAATTGTGGAAAGATGTTTCCCAGGAAATGTCCAACTTGTTGAACAAAGGGGAATGAGCATGAAGTTTGTCGTTCGAGGGCAAACGTATTATGTAGAAAGGCACGGAAATGGACAGCCTATTTTGTTGCTGCACGGATTTACAGGTAGTTGTCAAACGTGGCATCCGCTTGTTTCGATGTGGGAACAACATATGCAATGCATAGCAATGGACATTCTCGGTCATGGACAAACGGATGCCCCTTCTTCTGTACAACGATATCATATCGATATGGTTGCCCAAGATGTCGCTATGCTTTTAGAACATTTAGGGATAAAAAAAGCCCATGTGCTAGGGTATTCGATGGGTGGTCGGCTTGCGTTAACATTTGCAGTTCTTTATCCTCAGTATGTGCAAACGTTAATATTAGAAAGTAGCTCTCCGGGGCTAAAGACGGAAGAAGAGCGCATGAAGCGTCGGGAAGAAGATGAACGATTAGCACAGTTTATTGAACAACATGGGGTTGCTTCGTTTGTTGATCGGTGGGAGAACATCCCGTTATTTTCTTCTTTAAAGCGATTGCCCGAAGATGTACAACAACGGATAAGAGAAGAACGATTACAGCATACAGCGATTGGATTAGCTAACAGTTTGCGTGGCATGGGAACAGGAGCGCAACCTTCTTGGTGGGAAGCGTTGCCTCAATTGATGATTCCGACATTGTTGATTTGTGGTGAAGATGATGAAAAGTTTTGTCGAATTGCGTCAGAAATGGTACAATTATTACCAAACGGGACGCTCATCACCGTTCCGAATGCGGGGCACGTTGTGCATCTAGAGCAGCGTGAACGATTTTGTACACTTGTTCAACAATTTGTGTTAAGAGGAGGTTTATTGCATGGCGATTGAATGGGTAAAAGAAAGAGAATATGAAGATATTTTGTATGAAACGTATAATGGCATTGCAAAAATTACAATTAACCGTCCAGAAGTACATAATGCGTTCCGCCCAAAAACAGTGATGGAGTTAATTGATGCGTTTGCGTATGCTCGTGACGATGCAAATATTGGAGTCATTATTTTAACAGGAGCAGGAGGCAAAGCGTTTTGCTCAGGTGGCGACCAAAAAGTGCGTGGGCATGGTGGATATGTAGGTGACGACCAAATTCCACGTTTAAACGTATTAGACTTACAACGCTTAATTCGCGTCATTCCAAAACCGGTTATTGCGATGGTTGCAGGTTATGCGATCGGCGGTGGCCATGTGCTACATGTTGTTTGTGATTTAACTATCGCAGCAGACAATGCGATTTTCGGTCAAACAGGCCCGAAAGTTGGCAGCTTTGATGGAGGATATGGTGCTGGTTACTTAGCGCGTATTGTTGGACATAAAAAAGCCCGCGAAATTTGGTATTTATGTCGTCAATACAACGCTCAAGAGGCGTTAGAAATGGGATTAGTGAACAAAGTTGTTCCACTTGAACAATTAGAAGAAGAAACGGTGAAATGGGCGGAAGAAATTTTAGAAAAAAGTCCGACAGCTATTCGTTTCTTAAAAGCTGCGTTTAATGCAGATACAGATGGACTTGCAGGCATCCAACAACTTGCAGGGGATGCAACGCTTCTTTATTACACAACAGACGAAGCGAAAGAAGGACGCGATGCATTTAAAGAAAAACGGAAACCGAACTTTAAACAATTCCCGCGTTTTCCGTAAAATGAAGACAGCTTGATGTATGCACATCAAGCTGTTTTTTTGAAGGTGGTGTGAAGATGATTCCAAACTGGTTGCTTCAACGTGCGTATTTAACGCCAAATCGTATAGCGATATATGATGAAACAGAAGCGATTTCATTTGCTGAACTTCATGAACGAACGGCAAAACGAGCAAGACAACTTGTTTTTCTCGGTGTAAAAAAAGGGGATGTTGTAGCTATCTTAATGAAAAATGGTGTACATATGGTTGAGCTTATTCACGCCCTCCATTATATTGGTGCGATTGTTTTATTACAAAATGTACGTTTATCCGTAGACGAAGTAAAGTGGCAATTAGAACATAGTGGGGCGCGATTTGTCATTTGTGATGAGCCTTTTCCAGATGAGCGAGCGATCGAATGGAGTGAGGTTACCCAACTTGGTGAAAGAGATGAAAAATGGCAAACGATGTACAATTTAGACGATGTCGCAACAATTATGTACACATCGGGAACGACAGGGAAGCCAAAAGGGGTTATGCAAACGTACGGAAATCATTGGTGGAGTGCAATTGGTTCCGCTTTGAATCTTGGATTGCGTGAAGATGATTGCTGGCTTGCCGCTGTTCCTTTTTTTCATGTTAGCGGTTTGTCGATTTTAATGCGGAGCGTCATTTACGGAATTGGTGTTTATGTGATGTCGTCATTTGATGCGAAACGCATCAATGAGCTCATTTTTCAACAAAACATTACGATGATGTCGGCTGTCAGCACAATGGTGCAACAAATGATTCAAGAGTTAAAAGCTCCGTATCCTTCATCGTTTCGTTGCATGCTTGTTGGCGGTGGTCCTGTGCCACTTCCTTTGTTGCAATCATGTGCTTATTGGAATATACCGGTGTATCAAACGTACGGTATGACAGAAACCGCTTCGCAAGTGGCCACATTATCTCCAGATGCTCGTCATAAACAAGGTTCAGCAGGAAAGCCGCTTTTTCATATGAACGTTCGTATTGAAAAAGAGGGGAAACAACTGAATGCGAATGAAGTGGGGGAAATTGTTGTAAAAGGCCCGAGCGTTATGAAAGGATATTGGAGAAATGAGGAAGGAACAGCGGCTGTGTTAAAAGATGGTTGGCTACATACTGGGGATATCGGATATATGGATGACGAAGGATTTTTATATGTGCTTGACCGCCGTTCAGACTTAATTATTTCTGGTGGAGAAAACGTATATCCGGCTGAAATTGAATCCGTGCTTTTGCAACATGAGGCAGTAAAAGAAGCAGGCGTAGTCGGAGTGGCTGATGAAACATGGGGACAAGTGCCATGCGCGTTTGTCGTATTGCATGATGTAACAGCAACAGAAGAGCAATTAAAGCAGTTTTGTATGAATAAGCTGGCGAAATATAAAGTGCCGAAACGAATTTATATCGTTGATCATTTACCGCGTAATGCGGCTAACAAACTGATGCGCCATAAGTTAAAAAAGTGGATCAATGAATAAAAGGAGGCGGAAGATGCCTCCTTTTATTGATATCCTTTCGCTGTTTCTTTTGTAATTTTTTCTTTAAACAGTTTATAACTCCAAAGCTGATAGCCCACTACGATCGGCACCATGACGATGGCGACACCGAGCATAATTTTTAAGTTCAATTCACTTCCTGCCGCCTCAAAAAGCGTTGTACTATATTCATTATCGATGCGCGAAGGGAGCATGTTTGGGAACATGCCGATAAAACCGGTGGCCATGAGCGTGAAAATAGTTAAGCAAATGTTTGTGAACGCAAGTCCAATTCGTTTTTGCCAGACGAACAATAGCATGAGCAACGCACATACGAAAGCTAGTGCGGGTACGATCCAAAGAATGGGTGCTTTCGTAAAGTTGTTAAATAGCGGCGTACGATTGCTTGTTGCGACGAAGAAAAGAGATAATACGACCGTTGCAACAACGGAAGCGGGACGGGCCACTTTATAGGCACGTTCTGCTACATCTCCAACTGTTTTTAGCATGACCCACAAGGCACCAGAGACTGCAAATAAGCTAATAAATAATAAACCACCTAAAAGACCGTACGGATGAAGCAAAGTGAACAACGTTCCTTCATATCCAGATGGACCAATTTTTAAACCGTAAAACAAATTAGCAAAGGCAACACCAAACAGAAGCGCTAAAGCAAAACTGCTAATAGTGAATGCCCATTTCCAGCCTTTTTGCCAAAGTGGTGCATCATCTTTATGCATAAATTCTAATCCAGCTGCACGGAAAAAGAGCGCGAATAAAATGAGAATCATCGGTGTATATAAGAAGCTGAATAAATCTGCGTAAACAGCTGGAAACGCAGCAAACGTTGCCCCTCCAGCTGTAATTAACCAGACTTCATTTCCGCCCCAAAACGGTCCAACCGCTTCTTGCAACTGATTTCGCTCTTGACGGTTTCTCGCTAAAAACGGAAACAACATGCCTGTGCCGAGCGTATATCCATCTAACACAAAGTATATCGTCCAAATGAGTCCCCATAGTCCGAACCAAATGATCGCAACTGTTTCATGAGACATGTTGAATTTCCCCACCTTTCGTAGCCGTCGATGTGTACGGTCCTTTTTTCGCATATTTCAACATTAAGTACACGTCTGCAATAAGCAAAATGGTGTAAAACAAAACTAAGCTGACGAGTGAGAAAACAATTTGTGAAAGAGAAATAGGTGATACGGCTTCAGCTGTGCGCATTAATCCGTATACCGTCCACGGTTGACGCCCGACTTCCGCAACGACCCAGCCAGCGTTGATAGCGACATACGGAAGCAATACAGAATACATCACAAGTTTTAAGAAACGTCGTGATTCAACTAATTTATTTTTACGATATAAGTAAAATCCGTACCAAAATAGAGCGACAAAGTATAGACCGAGTGCTACCATTAAACGAAATGAATAAAAGACGATATTGACATTCGGACGTTCATCTTTCGGAATTTGATCGAATCCGACAACTTTCCCATCAAACGAGTGCGTATAAAAGTAGCTTCCGAGCTTTGGGATCGTTAAAAATTCAACGATGTTACGCTCATTTTCTGGGTCAGGAATTTGAATAATGTGAAATGGTAAACTTTCTTTTGTTTCCCACACGGCTTCAAGAGCTGCCCCTTTGGCAGGTTGCATTTTTGCCGCAAATGATGCGGATTTATGCCCGATAAACGGTGTAGCTGTTGCTGCGATTAATCCTAAAATGAGTCCGTATTTAAACGATTTTTTGAAAAACTCGATATGTTGTTTGCGTAATAAATGCCAAGCACTAACCGCCATCACAAAAAATGCCCCAACGATATAACAGCTAACAACTGTATGAACGAACATATGCCATGCATATGGATTTGTCACAACTTCCCAAAAGTTTTGAAGTTCGATGCGGCCGTTTCTTTCAATATATCCGACCGGATTTTGCATAAAGCCGTTTGCTGTGATAATCCAAAGCGCTGAAATGTTTGTACCAAGCGCCACCATCCAGATAGAGAAGGCACGAAGTTTTGGTGAAATTTTATCCTTCCCAAATAGCCAAATGCCCATAAATGTTGACTCTAAAAAGAAAGCAACGAGCGCTTCAATGGCGAGCGGAGAGCCGAAAATATCCCCCATATATTTCGAATACTCCGACCAGTTTGTCCCAAACTGAAATTCCATTGTAATTCCTGTCACAACACCGAGGACGAAGTTAATCGCAAACAATTTTCCCCAAAAGTCTGCCATTTGCCGATAGAGCGGATTTTTTGTTCGTACGTGTTGCGTTTCCATCCATGCAATTAAAACAATAAGACCAATCGTTAGCGGGACGAATAAAAAATGATAAAAAACCGTAATGGCAAATTGAAAACGGCTAAGTAAAAGCACGTCGCTCATATATCCCCCTCCGATATGCTAAATATTTTTCATATGTATAAGAGTAACCTCAATACGTGAAGAAGAGATGAGAGAAATGTTGCAAAACTGTGGCGATAATTTAAAAAAAATGTGTCTATTCACGATTATTAACATGAAAAAAGAGAAAACCCCCTGCACTGAGCAAGGGGGATGCTGTTATTCGTTCGGTTGGAACGTTTTACAGTCTGTTTCTGTTGAACTTGTTGCCGTTGCACCGGCATGGCTTACGACATAGATTGCGTCTGCACTACATCGATTACCTTGTGACCAAAACTGACAATTTTGCACTTCACAAAGCACATCTTTTGCCATGATTATTCCCTCCTTTCTTTATGCTGATGTTAGTGTAGACAAAACGTTGGCAAGACATAACATGAAAAAATGAGCAAAAATAGTGAGAATTTTTATCATTATATGTTGACATAGATAATCATTCTCAATTAGAATGAAATTGTGCAATATAAGACAAAAAGTCGGAGGGAGTTATATGTCATCGTTATTAGTTGTTGGTGCGGATCATTTAGGAAACATTACCGATAAATTAAAAAACTCAGGATTTAAGGAAATTATTCATTTAGATGGTCGAAAAGTGAATATGGTGAAACGTCAAATACCAGAGCACGTCGATATCGTATTTGTGATGACGGATTATATTAACCATAATTTAGCGAAAGTCATTAAACAAAAAGCAAAAGATCAACACAAGCCGATTTACTTTGTAAAGCGTTCATGGAGTTCCATTCAATCTGTCATTGAGCAAATGGGGGAGCTAAAACGAGTGAACTAAGGAGGAGAGGACATTGTGGCAATCGTTTTTGAATGAAGTGTTAACTTATCATTACAGCATATCTCCACCTCATCGTTCATCGCTTACGTTGCTAAAAGGAATTGAACGGGCAACATCATCGTTTCCGATCGCTTCCTGTGACTCTCCCGTTACATACTATAAAATGATTGCAAAAATGACGGATTACTTGCTTCGCTTTGTCGCCAATGATCTGTCATTTGTTCACATATTAGACGAGCACGATGCGTTAATTACTGCATCATATACGTCTGACACATGCGTTGTCCCATCATGTATGAACGTTTTTGTTGTTGATTCGTTTTCGCTTCTTAAAGCGATAAGTATGTTTGAACAAAACTTCAACGGAAAACCTAGAGAAGTTTATATTTACCAAATATCAGCAAATAGGGTGCTCCATTTTTTGTTGACAAAACATGCATATCAAGTATCATAAAGTTTAGGATTTGATAATGAATTTCAATTTTGGAAAGAGGGAGAGTATGAGGAGATGGAAAAAGGTTGGTTCGGCTATTGCGTTATCTTCATCGCTTGTCGTTAGTGGATGTGCTGAACCAACAACAAATAAGAAAAAGAAAGAAGAAACAGAAGCTGCGATTCAAGTTCCGGTAACGGATTATACGTTTCGGACGGCAGGTAATATGTTTGCATACTCAGAGTTTGAATTATCTGGTGAACCTTTTGCAGAAGAGTTAGGGTTAGATCTAAATTTGTTAGATGTTCGAAAAATAAATGAACCAACGGAATTTGATTATATTGCGGGGGTAGAGTCTTACGAGTATTCTGAGGAAGCGATGTATGAAGTAACTGAAAAGTCAGGTCTCGGTTTACATCTTATTCATGGTCCTGTGGTCAAAAAACTGGCGGAACAAAATGGAAAAGAAAGTTATGAAGTATTAGCGGATCGCTTTTACTTTCTTGCTGATCAAGTTGGATATCCACGTGAAGAAATATTTCGCAATATGTTTCCGACATTAATTGAGTATGAAAGTGGCGATCCGCATTACATACAACAAGTGGACACAGACGTATATGCAGAAAATGATGATGGAACGTATGTCCCTGTGTATCAAGTGGATTTTCAAACATTGCGATGGGATCGCGAAAAAATGAATAAAATGCTTGTTCCAGCTGCTTATGGGGCAACATTTCTAAAACAAGCTTTATGGGCAGGAGATTTTCTAGGTGCATTTCATACAGTAGATCAGGATGAAGAAATAGAAGGAAAGACATCGAACGATGATCAAGATCCAAACATTGCTCTGGGGGTTAGTTCTGCTGATGGAATGCAAGGAATGATTTTAACTGAACAAATATGGAATAAACTATTATTTATTCGTGATCATTTATTTTATGACGCAAAACGAAACAAGCTGACTGCTTTACACAGTGGAGATTATGAGCCGACGAAAGGTTTTGTTTATCTGCCTCACCGTATTGAAGTAGTTGAGGATGGAAACGAGCAAGCACCTGATGCCCAGAAACTCATTCTAAAAGATAAACGTAGCATTTTACAAGATCAATGGCTTATGTTATGGCCAGCAGCAGAATTTTTTGGTATGACAGATCAAAGAAATGCTAATAAACATCAAAATCCAGCATTTTTAGCCGTTTTTGATGGTAAACCTTATCCAAAAGCACCAAATGAAAACATTGACGAAAATGATCATAATGATATACGAAGTGATGATCCGTATTCAGTGAATCGGGATGTTTTGCTCACCATTTTTAAAAATGTAGATGCGATGCATTTCAATGATGAATGGGGCGTATTTGTGGAAGAACATAGTGGTACGGAGCAAGGAAAATATATGAACACGTTTGATGCCGGATATATGATGGAAGCGCTCCGGATGTTCCAACGTGCAATTGACGGTTTACCGGTTGGCTATGCGAATGGAGAAGAAGCAGAAGGTTTGCATACGGAGGAAGGAAAAAGAGCGCTCGAACTTATTCGGAAGCAGGCTGATTTCATTGTTGAAAAGCTAATAAGAACGGATGGGCTCGTTGCAAACGGTTTTACGATTGGAGAAGGAGTAGATAAGTCTGAACCAACACTTCTTTCTCAACTTGGGGCGGTTCGAGGATTAACAGCTGCCTTTTTAGCAACAAAAGAAGAGAAGTACAGAGAAGCTGCGCGTAACATTTATGTGTCAATGGATCAACATTTCTGGAATCAGTCGTTGCATGCTTACAAAACGGCAAAAGATGAGATGAAATATGATCCGTTTGTGGCAGGGGCGCTTTCGAGCGTATTCCGTTTAGCAGTTAGTCATCTAAATAACACAGATCAAGATCAACAACAACCAAAAGAGTTAGATCGAGAAACAATTATTTCACGTTATGTAGACTTTTATAATCTCATTATTGACGGACCAACTATCAAAGAAGGTATGCAGGCAAGCGAGTTTTGGGATACAGGGGATGTGTATCGAAAAGATGATCAGTCCGGCAATACAGACAGGGATAATGTACCACAAATTCAAGCGGGAGATGGTCCGTATGGAATTGCTCCTATTCTTGTTAATGTTGAAGTAAAAGAAAAGTAAAAGGCGGACGGTCTAAGCCGACCGCCTTCTCTACGTGGGGGGATAAATATGAAGAGATGGGCACTCTTTCTTTTTATTTTGTTTCTCGCCTCGTGTGCGAAACAACCGATGTTTCTGTCCAACGAATCGGTGCTTCGCCAGGTGGCAGTCAACAGCAACAATATTGTTATCAACCGAGCAGGGGATGAATTGTATGTTGCCAATATTGATGTGCCTACTGTAACGATTATCGATGTGAAAACAAAGAAGAAAAAGATAGAAATTCCTGTCGGACGTGAGCCACGTCAATTAACATTAAGTCCTGATGAACAATTTTTATATGTGTCTTGTATGTATGATCATCGGGTGGACATCATTTCATTGAAAAAGCAAAAAGTGGTTGGTCATATTGAAACAGGAATTGAACCGTTTGGTTTAGTGACGAGCCAAGATGTTCGATGGCTATATGTTGCAAACTATCGTTCCGGTACATTATCTATCGTCGATCTACAGTCAAGAAAAGTAAAGAAGGATATTGCGATAGGTCATCGACCGAGAACAGTGACAATTACGGCGGATGGAAAAAAGCTATATGTCCCTCATTATTTGGAGGGAAAAATTACAGTTATTGATACACAAAAAGAAAAAGTCATCAAACGTATTTCATTGGCACCTTCGCCAGATCAAGAAGACCGCAAAAAAAGTCAAGGTATCCCAAATACATTAGAGCAGTTTGTTATTGCACCTGATGGGAAAAAAGCGTACGTCCCGCACTTATTAACAAATATTGATACACCTATTCACTTTGAGGAGACGATTTTTCCTGCTATTTCAGTTATTCGACTAGATAGAGATGAAGAAATATTGGATGAAAGAAAAGAATTGTTTGAAGAAATCAATGTAACGGATGTAAAAAATGAAACAATGATCGTATCTAATCCTTACGATATTGTGTTCCATCCTAATGGAAAAAAAGCGTACGCAATTATGTCGGGAAGTGAAGATCTCGTTGTTTTTGACCTTGCTCGAGGTGGGAATGCTACTCAAGTATTGCGTCGAATTCAAGGAGATAACCCAAGAGGAATTGTCATTTCCCCAGATGGGGAAACATTGTATATACATCAGGCGATGAGTCATGAAATTGCAATAATCAAAACAGGCGGAGAACAAACATACGCAAAAGCGAAACAAACAGAAAAAAATATTTCTCTCATTTCGAAAGATTCATTGTCTCCTCTTGTAAGGGAAGGAAAAAAAATATTTTATAGTGCAAATAGTGATGAATATGCAGCTGAGATAACAAAAAATAATTGGATGAGTTGTGCATCTTGCCATAGTGATGGCGATATCAATGGCCTGACACTTTTAACACCTAAAGGACCAAGGAATGTACCAAGCAATATTTTAACAACGAAAACAGGACTGTTTATGTGGGATGGATCACGTGATGACTTTACTGATTATATCCATACCGTACAAGGCGAAATGGATGGTATGTCACAATATGATCCGGGCAAACCGTTACCAGCTGATGTTCAACATATGTTTGATGCACTCTTTGCTTATTTAGATGACCCAAATTCGTTCCCTGTGCCTAAAAGTCCTTATCGAGAGAAGGACGGGAGTTTGACGTCTACAGCTAAAAAAGGAGAAAAATTATTTTTTGGAAAGGGAAATTGCGTAAGTTGCCATGGAGGAATATACTTTACAGATAGTGTAAAAGCGGCAGATAGTAACGGAAAACTGACTACAGCACAAACGTCGTTTTTGCATGATATCGGAACAGCGAATATACTTGATCGCGCTTCGGCTGGAGACGCGCGTGCACAATTTACAAACCCACGAACTCCAAAACAGTGGGATACCCCTACATTGCGTGGAGTATGGGCGACTGCCCCATATTTACATGATGGAAGTGCCGAAACGATTGAAGAAGCGATTGCACGTCACCACATAGAAGATGTCACATTACTTAATGAACAGGAAATAAAACAAATTGCTGCATACGTACGATCATTAGAGTAAAAAGGTGGGCTAACCCACCTTTTTACAATTCATCAAACCCATTAATATCGGTTGTTTTTGTGTATGAACGTGGACGGGCTTCAAAAAAGTCAGTTTTGCCTAAGTTTACGTTTTCATCGCTAAAGACGCGAATCCAAGGCATAGCGTTTTCATCCGCCTCGTAGCGATCGTCTAAGCCAAGCATGCGCAGCCGCTTGTTTCCGAGATATTCGATATATTTCTCCATTTCAATTACATCAATGCCATCGATGTCGCGCAACACAAAACGCGACCATTCCGTTTCATAACGGATCGCTTCATCGATGTAATCATATATCCACGCTGAAAATGATCCGTCTTCGTCCAGATGAGGATTTTCCCATAATACAGCGCGTACGAGTTGGGAAATGAAGTAGCTATGGCATAGTTCGTCTTTATTAATATAGCTAATCATTGTAGATGTTTTCAGCATTTTTTGGTTTCGCGCTAAGTTGTAAAAAAAGGCGAACCCGGAATAAAAATTAATTCCTTCTAAGACGAGCGAAGCGACAAGAGCACGGCAAAACGTTTCAACCGTTGGCCGTTCACGAAACGCTTCGTATACGCGAATGACGTGTTCATTTCTCTTATAAATGTGCGGATTCGTGCGCGCCATTTCAAAGGCCCGGTTTTGTTCGGATAGTTTCTCAATAGACGCAAGCACATACGAGTACGACTGATTATGGACGACTTCTTGTTGTTCGATAATCGAAAAAATCGCTTTGACGCTCGGATCGGTAATGTATTCTTTCATCGCTCCGATAAAGTTCGGTTGCACAGAGTCTAAAATCGAAAGCAACCCGATAATGTGTAAAAATGCATCACGTTCCCGCTCGCTTAAATGATGCCATTGTTTAATATCATCCGACATGTTAATTTCAAACGGCGTCCAAAAGTTGCCGAGCAACATTTTGTATATATCATAAAAATGGCTATATTTAATATCGTTCCAGTTTAAAATGCCGCTTGCTTTTCCGTTAATAATGCTTGTTGCTTTATTTGGATGCGACGGCTCGAGCAATTTTACTTTCGTCAATAACAAAACGCTCAACCTCCTTGAGTAGTTGATGGACGAAAACAGCCGGTAAATGTTGTTGATGGCCGCGTGGGGATTGTTCAATTTTTAACGTGCCGAGCACCGTCGTCACTTTTCGTAAATGGTACGCCATTTCATCGACAGCGCGGCAATAGTATGGCCACATTTGATCTCCTGTGCCAAACAGCGCAACAGGAGGCAAAGAAAGATTTCGCTCTTTAATAAGAAAACGAAGTAGCTTCCTCATTTCGTCCGGAAGTTGTCCATTTCCCCACGTATATGAACCGAATAAAAGAAGTTGTGTGTCATGAATGAGCGATTCGATCGCAAACATATGTTCAACATTGATCGTTTTCACCGCATGTCCGTATGAGCAAAAAGCTTCTTCTATTAACAGCGCCACTTCTTTTGTGTTCCCTGTTTTCGATGTATAACAAATAAGAACGTTCATTTTTTATCCCCCTACGATGAACAAACGTCGCATTCTTCAATCGTTACTGCGGTACTACGAACGTAATACGTCGATTTTAACCGCTCTTTCCATGCGGTGAGATGCAAGTCCAACAAGTCTTTTGCTTTAATCGTGTTATACACATATAGATTAAAACTTAACGACTGATCGACATGTTTTTGTCTTGCAGCATTTTGACGAATGCTCATCTTTTGATCCACTTCATAGGCGTTATCGTAAAACCAAAACGTTTTCGCGTTTAAATCAGGGACGGTCACAGGAATTTTATAATTTTTCTTTTCCTCAAAATATAAACGGTTAAAGACAGGGTCGCACGATGCCGTTCCGTTTGCTAAAACGGATGTGGAAGCGTTTGGCGCAGGCGCCATTAAATAGCCATTTCTCATCCCATATGCCATCACTTGTTGTTTTAAATGATCCCAATCTAACTCATCATGGGAATAATACCCACGAAGTTCAAAGTATTTTCCTGTGTGCCAATCGGAGCCTTCAAACGCTGGATATGCTCCTTTTTCTTTGGCAAGCTCCATGCTCGCTTGAATCGTTAAATAAGCAATTTTCTCGAATAACTGATCAGCAAGCTGTACGCTTTCTTCGCTGTTCCATTTGATTCCTTTTAGCGCTAATAAATGATGCCAAGAAAATGCCCCTAACCCGATGGCGCGATATTTTTTATTGGTGAGGACAGCTTGCAACACTTCAATTCGCTTTTCGTTTAAGTCAATGACGTTATCGAGCATGCGCACTTGAATCGGGATTAATCGTTCTAACACATCATCTTGTACGGCACGCGCTAAATGAATGCTCGATAAGTTGCAAACGACAAAATCGCCCGGCTTTTTATGAACGATAATCTCCCCATCTTCTGTATACTCTTTTGTGACGATCGTTGGGCTCATGTTTTGCATAATTTCTGTACATAAATTGCTAGAATAAATCATGCCTGCGTGTTTGTTCGGATTCATCCGATTTGCTTCATCGCGATAAAACATATAAGGCGTTCCTGTTTCTAACTGTGACTTTAATATCCGTTTCATGATTTCAATCGCAGGAACGCGCTCTTTACTTAACTCTGGATGATTGATACATTCCTCATACTTTTCACGGAACGAGCCATTTCCTCGTTCTTCATCATAAAAGTCTTCTAGCCCTAATGGATTGCCGTTTTTATCTTTCCAGCCCATCACTTTTTTCACTTCATGTGGGTCAAATAAATACCAATCGCCGCGCTTTTCGACTTGTTCCATAAATAAATCAGGGATGCATACGCCATAAAATAAATCATGGCATTTTTGCCGTTCATCGCCGTTGTTTAGCTTCGCGTCTAAAAACGAGAAAATGTCTTTATGCCAAACGTCTAAATATACGGCAATGCTTCCTTGGCGCGTACCGAGTTGGTCAACCGATACGGCGGTATTGTTTAATTGGCGCATCCATGGAATGACGCCAGAGGAGATGCCTTTAAACCCTTTAATATCGGAGTTTCGTGCGCGAATTTTTCCTAAATATACGCCAATTCCTCCGCCGCCTTTGGATAGACGAGCGATGTCGGTATTCGACTCATAAATGCCAATTAAACTATCGTCTACCGTATCAATAAAACAACTCGATAATTGACCATACGACTTTCCAGCGTTTGCGTAAGTTGGCGTAGCGACGGTCATGTATTGGTTAGATAATGCCCAATATGCTTCTTTCGCTAGTGCCATTCGTTTTGTCGGATGTTCATATGCCATTAATGTTAAAGCAATCGTTAAAAAGCGCTCTTGCGGCAGTTCGTAAATTTCGCCGCCATACCCCTTCGCTAAATAGCGATCAACGAGCGTTTTTAACCCGATGTATGTAAATAGCTCGTCTTTTTTCGCGTCGAGCCATGTGCTCGCTTCTTGCAGTTCTTCTTTCGTATATCGTTCCAATAAAAACGAGTCGTAAATGCCGAGATCGACGAGCATTATTTGCAATTCATAAAAGTAGCGATATGTGTCGGATACATCATAGCCGCGATTGTTAGCTGCCTCGTCGTATAGCTGTTGCAAATAGAGACGAGCGGCAACAAACGTCCAATCCGGCTGTTCTACGGTGATTTCATCAAGCGCATTTAAAATAAGTTTATTCATCATGTCGTTGTACCGCTGCGTATGAGCAAGCGCCCGTACAGTCCGTTCAATGTATCGCTCACTCGCTAAGTGTGGAAAGTCTTTGAAAATAGGAAACAATAATGTGCGGATCGTTTCTTCATTTACTTCTGTTTGTTGTTTTATGTACACCATATAACATCCCTTCCCCTAAAAAATAAAAACATCCGCTCTCATTGAGCGGATGAAACGATGGAAAAAGGCATGCTTTCACCATCGTTTCATCTTCTCAATCCCCGAAGAATATGAAACGATACAAGGAAGGCAGGTCTCCTGACTCGCGCTTCTTCCTACTTTGGATTCCTTCCCATATATGCGCCTGAAAAGCTGACATATACAGTGGTGTTGTTTCCATTTCGTCTGCGCACACAGTTGCGGGGACAGTTCTGGATTCGCACCAGATTCCCTATTAAGTCCGCTCGGACACCTTCACTTGTCGGTTTCAATATATAGTTATTATTTCTTGTGATTATCACAATATATTGTACGAAAAAGGTTTACGTTTAAAACTATAGCGAAAAATCTCAACATTTGCAATCATTATTTTTCATCATTTGCTACATAGCGCCGGTCTTTCATAAACAGCCGCCAAAAATAAATGAATCCTGGAAATAAAATAGCAAAGCCGACGATATACGTCACAAAAAGGGCACGAAACGTATTCGGATGCGTAAATCCGGATTCGATTGTTACATTCGGGTAAATCATATATGGTAAATGAGCTTTTCCGTATGCGTAACTTGCACAAAAATATTGTAAGACGATGGCTACAACCGCAAGACGTGGCATTCCGCGTCCGTTTTTTCTTTTCCATGAAGGAAGAAAAAGCGCCCCGCCAGCTAAGAGAAATAATACGACAGAAGCGACAAGCCACGGCCAACGTGCAATCATTCCGTCATATAGCCAGCGCGCTTCATTTCGCATCGTGACCATAATGAGAATAGAGGAGAGAAGAGCAAACGGCCCGATGATGAGTGCATCGCGGCGATAAATCGTATATGCTTCTATTTTATTTGCTTCGTTTGAGTAGTCTGCTAATAAAAGCGACGAAAGAAAGAGTGTACTTGTAATCGCAAAGGCGATAAATGTATATTCATGTGGGCTTGTAAATAAGCGATCAAGCCGTAGGCGACTGACTCCATTCATTGTTTCAACAAAAGAACCATGCGTAATTGGCAAGACGCTAATTAAAAAGGCTGGAATAAGTAAGCCGCTTATACCAGAAATGTAAACAAGCACTTTTTCATATTTAGGAGCAACGTGTGAAAAAACGAGGAACGCACTACGTACAGTAAGCAAAAGTAAAATGATGCTTCCGGGTATAAGTAAAATGGTTCCAAGCATAAATGTCGCTCCGGGAAAAAAGCTGACGAGCGCCACGACGATCGCAACGATAAAGACGTTTGTCACTTCCCATGTCGGTGATAAATATCGGTTTGCGATTTTCGTTGCTTTCGTTTGCGGGCGGTTCATATATACCATCGACCAAAACCCTGCTCCAAAGTCCATCGTCGCCATGACGGCGTAAATAAAAATAAATCCCCATAAAATTGAAATAGCAATTAATTCATCTGTCATCATCTTGCTCCTTTCTACATGTGCGTAGATAAGTGTTGTTCAATCGGATGGCGGCGGAAATAAGAACGCAAGACGAGCACGACTGCGACGAGTAAAAATACGTAAATGGACGTAAATAAAAGAAAGAGTGTTCCTAAATTTGTTGACTGTGTTACAGCTTCTGCCGTTGTCATCATGCGATAAATGACCCAAGGCTGTCTCCCTGTACAAGCAAAAATCCAGCCAAATTCAATGCCGAGAAGAGCGAGCGGCCCAGCAGTAACAACTGTCCACATAAACCAGTTCGGAAATATGTGTTGTTTTCTTATGCGATGCCAAACGAATCCGACAATGGAAAGAAGGAGAAGAAACATGCCGATTCCGACCATTGCATTAAACAGTGTATGGACAAACAACGGTGGCCACCATTCTTCTGGAAAGTCATTCAATCCGACAACGACGGTATCGAAACGATTGCCCGCTAAAAAGCTAAGTAACCACGGAATTTCAATTCCCCATTTGACCGTTTGTGTTTCACGGTCCGTAAAACCACCGATGACGAGCGGGGCGTGCGACTGTGTTTCAAACAATCCTTCAGCAGCTGCTAGTTTCTCTGGTTGATATTCATGGAGAAGCTGAGCCGATTCATGCCCGTTAATCGCTGTAAGCAATGAAAAAATCCCCCCGACTGTTAATCCGAGCATGAGCGCCTTTT
>OFGS01000059.1_pt1 | contig 32424 bp, 37 predicted proteins | sample 1521851 | NCBI WGS metagenome assembly OFGS01 (sample SAMEA3142070, study PRJEB24117) | hot springs metagenome
TATGCATTTATCTGAAACTTATAAACAATTATTATTTACTTATGTAGAGCATTGTATTAAGATAAAAGCGTAGGAATTTTGTGGGTTTGGGAGAAGATGACTTGTTAGAAGGGGGTAATACATAATGGTGAAAAATGATGTATTTCAAGCGCGTTCCACATTTGAAGTAAACGGGAAAACATATCATTATTATCGCTTACAGGCGCTTGAAGAAGCAGGAATTGGAAATGTATCACGTCTTCCGTATTCGATTAAAGTACTTCTTGAATCAGTACTTCGTCAAGTTGATGGACGTGTCATTACAAAAGAGCACGTTGAAAATTTAGCGAAATGGGGAACGAGCGAACTAAAAGATGTAGATGTTCCATTTAAACCATCTCGCGTTATTTTGCAAGACTTTACAGGTGTTCCAGCTGTCGTTGATTTAGCTTCGATGCGCAAAGCGATGGCGGACATCGGTGGAGATCCGTATGAAATCAACCCCGAAATTCCTGTCGATCTTGTCATTGATCACTCTGTCCAAGTTGATAAGGCTGGAACAGAAGATGCGCTCGAGTACAATATGAATTTAGAGTTTGAGCGTAATGCAGAACGCTATAAGTTTTTGAAATGGGCACAAAAAGCGTTCAGCAATTATCGTGCTGTTCCGCCAGCAACAGGTATTGTGCATCAAGTGAACTTAGAGTATTTAGCGAATGTGGTACATGTCGTTGAAGGAGAAAACGGTGAATATGAAGCGTTCCCAGATACGCTTGTAGGTACTGACTCTCACACGACAATGATTAACGGCATTGGCGTACTCGGTTGGGGTGTTGGTGGTATTGAAGCGGAAGCAGGTATGCTTGGACAACCTTCATACTTCCCGGTACCAGAAGTCATCGGTGTACGCTTAACAGGAAAGTTACCAAACGGTACAACAGCAACAGATCTTGCGTTAAAAGTGACACAAGTACTTCGGAAAAAAGGGGTCGTCGGCAAGTTTGTTGAATTTTTCGGTCCAGGTGTGGCAACATTGCCGTTAGCAGACCGTGCCACAGTAGCAAACATGGCGCCTGAGTATGGTGCAACGTGCGGTTTCTTCCCAGTCGATGCAGAAGCGCTTGATTACTTGCGTTTAACAGGCCGTGATGAGCAGCATGTTCAAGTTGTTGAAGCATATTGCAAAGCTAACGGTTTGTTCTATACACCAGATGCGCAGGAGCCTGTATTTACAGATGTTGTTGAAATTAACTTATCAGAAATTGAACCAAATCTTTCTGGACCAAAACGTCCACAAGATTTAATTCCGCTTTCAAAAATGAAAGAGTCGTTCCGTCAAGCAGTAGTTTCTCCGCAAGGAAACCAAGGTTTTGGCTTGACAGAAGCGGATTTGGATAAAGAAATGACAGTCACGTTAAACGGCGAAGAAGTAAAAATGAAAACAGGTGCGATTGCGATCGCTGCCATTACAAGCTGTACGAACACATCGAACCCATATGTGTTAATTGGGGCAGGTTTAGTCGCGAAAAAAGCAGTGGAAAAAGGATTAAAAGTTCCGAAATACGTAAAAACATCGCTTGCACCTGGTTCAAAAGTCGTCACAGGATACTTAAAAGATTCAGGACTTCTTCCTTATTTAGAACAAATTGGATTTAATATCGTTGGTTACGGTTGTACGACATGTATCGGTAACTCTGGTCCACTTGCTCCAGAGCTTGAAAAAGCGATTGCAGAAAATGATTTGCTTGTGACGAGTGTATTATCGGGTAACCGAAACTTTGAAGGACGCATTCATCCGCTCGTCAAAGGTAACTATTTAGCATCACCACCGCTCGTTGTGGCATATGCACTTGCTGGAACCGTTGATATCGACTTATTAAATGAGCCGATCGGTAAAGACCAAAACGGAAATGATGTGTACTTTAATGATATTTGGCCGTCTACAGAAGAAGTGAAAGAAGTCGTAAAACAAGCGGTGACACCGGAATTGTTCCGCAAAGAATACGAGCGAGTATTCGACGATAACGCCCGTTGGAATGCGATTGAAACGACGGACGAGCCACTTTATCAATGGGACGAAAATTCAACGTATATTCAAAACCCTCCATTCTTTGAAGGGTTATCACCAGAAGTGGAGGAAGTGAAACCACTTACTGGATTACGAGTAGTTGGTAAATTTGGTGATTCTGTCACGACAGACCATATTTCTCCAGCTGGATCGATCGGTATAAATACACCAGCAGGACAATACTTAATTTCTAAAGGTGTTGATCCGAAAGACTTTAACTCGTATGGTTCTCGTCGTGGTAACCATGAAGTGATGATGCGAGGTACGTTTGCTAACATTCGTATTCGTAACCAAATTGCCCCTGGTACAGAAGGTGGCTATACAACATATTGGCCAACAGGCGAAGTCATGTCGATTTACGATGCTTGCATGAAATATAAACAAGACGGTACAGGACTTGTTGTTATTGCTGGAAAAGATTACGGCATGGGAAGTTCGCGTGACTGGGCAGCAAAAGGAACATATTTACTTGGCATTAAAACGGTCATCGCTGAAAGCTTTGAGCGTATTCACCGTTCCAACCTTGTGCTTATGGGTGTGTTACCACTTCAATTTAAAGAAGGGGAAAATGCCGAAACGCTTGGATTAACGGGCAAAGAAGTATTTGAAGTACACATCGATGAACATGTAAAACCGCGTGACTATGTAAAAGTTACAGCAACAGACGAACAAGGAAACAAAAAGGAATTTGAAGTACTTGTACGCTTTGACAGCGAAGTGGAAATTGATTACTATCGCCATGGCGGTATTTTACCGATGGTATTGCGTGAGAAATTAAAACGATAAGAAGAGAGCAGATCGCTCTCTTCTTTATTTTTTGTTTGTTTTTTTCGCCGCATTTTCTAATGCACTTTTTGGCTCAGGTGTAAATGTAGCATCATATCCTTGTGGATTGACGCTTGGAGCGTTTTGGCCGCGATTTCTTCCATTATTTTTGCTCATTACGTCCACCTCCTGTGCATATTGTATCCGTCTTTTCGAAAAATATATACAAGGAGGCAAGGACATGAATCGAGCCATTCAAACAGCATTATGTACAATTGCGTTAGCACAATTTTTAAAAATTCCATTGGCGAAAAGAAAAACAAAAAAATGGGATTGGTCACTGTTTTTCGAGACAGGTGGTATGCCAAGTTCGCATTCCGCGGGAGTTGCTTCACTTGCCACGTATGTTGCTTTAAAAAGAGGAGTGCAGAGCATAGATTTTGCCCTTGCGACCATTTTTGGCTTAATTGTTATGTACGATGCTCAAGGGGTGCGTCATCAAGCAGGGGAGCTAGCTATTCGTGTGAATGAGTTAACTGAAGAGATCGAAAAGATAAAAGGAGCTCCTGATGATGGGAAGCTTGACCGGAAAGAGGAGTTATTGCGTGAACGGCTTGGTCATCAACCTATTGAAGTCATTGGTGGAGCGTTTCTTGGTATTGTTACAGGAGGATTATCTTACGTAATAAGTAGGTGGAAGCGCTCGCTATGACAGGCGAGCGCTCTTTTTCCTTTGCCATATATGTTGAGGGAGTTCAGACAAAACCATCCCTAATAAAATGAGTGCAGCTCCGAATAAGGCAGTCTGTTGAAGACGTTCATCATTCCATATATACGCAGTCAAAGCAGCAAAAACAGGTTCTAGAGCAAAAATTAAAGCAACACGTGTTGGAGATGTATATTGTTGAAAATGCGTTTGAATAAAGAAAGCAATGGTTGTTGCGAATAGTGCGGTGATGAGTAAAGCGCCCCATACATCAAATGTTAAAAAAGTGGAGAGCGGAATAACGGACCAATCTTCGAACAAATACGAACATATAAAACAAACAATTGATACCGTCTGAACTTGAACGGTTGTTAGTAGGACAGCTGAAAATTTTGTTGCATAGATGCTTGTTGAAACGATATGTAATGCAAAAGCAATGGCGCATAAAAAGACGAAGAGATCTCCTTTGTTCATTGACATATCTCCATTTATAGTCAAAAAATATAGCCCACACGTAGCTAACACGCTTCCAATGACAGCATGAAGCGAAGGTTTTTGCTTTAAAATCATAAATGAAAAAAAGGGGACAAGAACAACATTTAGTCCGGTAATGAATCCTGCTTTTGAAGAAGTAGTATACAATAAGCCAATTGTTTGAAGAGCATACCCAAGACATAACCAAATGCCAAGAATAAATCCAGAGAGTATAAGCTGTTTATCTAGCGGTTTTCGTTCAAAGATGAACACCCAAATCCATAGCAGTATGCTTGCGATCGCAAAACGTACGCCATTAAACAACAATGGGGGCAAAAAAGAAACGGCATTTTGAACGACGACAAACGTCGCTCCCCAAACGAATGCAACAAACAATAAACTTAAATCTGCTTTGTATTTCATATTCCTCTCCTTTACAAAAAATGTTGTGCGAGACAGAAGCCTCACACAACATTTTACCATCATTCCATATATTTTGGAGATATTTTTTTTGCGATATATACGAAAGGTGTATCTAACATTGCGACAATCCATTTTAACACATACGTCGTAATAAAAATTTGTATCCAATCGTGAAATGGAAATACACCGAGAAACGCGATCGATGCAAAAACGAGCGTATCGATTAATTGGCTAATCATCGTACTTCCATTATTGCGAATCCAAAGTTGAGAATCGTGCGGAAATTTCTTTTTAAACCAATGAAATAAGTGAACATCAAGTGACTGGCTAATTAAAAAAGCAAGCAAACTGCCAACTGCGATACGTGGCAACAAACCGAAAATCGTTTCTAATGCCGGTTGTGCGAAGTCAGTAGCATGCGGCTTAAATAATAAAGCAAGTTGCATCACGATCGTGAGTGAAATGAGTGTAAAAAAGCCGAGCCATACCGCTTTTTGTGCTTCTTTTTTTCCGTACTTTTCACTTAAAATGTCAGTCACTAAAAAGGCAGTTCCGTACATGACGTTTCCAAGTGTAGCTGTCATACCAAGTAATTCAACCGTTTTAACGACTTGTAAATTAGCGACAACAGTAGAAAAACCGATCCATACGAATAAACCTGAACGACCGAAGAAACGATAAATGAGCAATACAAGTGAAAATGTGACGATAGCAGAAAAAAGACCGAGTATTTCATTGAACATGGTGATCCCTCCTCTGTATGAAAGTATAAAGACACAAAGGATATTATACAATTGAGATCATTTTTTGTCTAAACTGTTATAATAAAATCAAAAAGAAAAGGTGAGCGATGTGAGGGTATTTATGGAGTGGACATATGTAACACCGAAAAAAAAGGAAATGGTGTGGACATCAAAAGAAATGGAAGTGGAAGAAGCTTTCGTTTTTGCGGAAGATATAGAGAAAACGGGAAGAGTAAAACAACTTTTATTTTATGATGCACGTGGTATAGCGTGGACAAAGAAAGAGTTAGCCAAACTAATGAAAGAAATCGAAGCGGATCCGCATGATGTTGTTGCATATTTTGATGGCGGTTTTGATCATGAAACAAAAAAAGCGGGAGTTGGCGTTGTTATTTATTATAAACAAAACGGCGATCCATTTCGCATACGCGCAAATGCGCAGCTAGATGAATTGCAGTCAAATAATGAAGCGGAGTATGCAGCATTCCATTTTTTACTCGAACAGCTTGAACATCTCGGTGTTCATCATTTACCCGTCGTTTTCCGCGGAGACGCACATGTCGTATTTCATCAATTATCTGATGAATGGCCAGTATTTTCAGAAGAGGGGAGATGGATTGAGCGAATTGAGCAAAAAATGAAGAAACTTTGTATTTCACCAATTTATGAACCAATTCGTAGAAAACAAAATGGTGAAGCGCATCAATTAGCGACACAAGCGCTTCGTGGAACGATCATTACGAGTACAATGCGGTTGGAGCGTGAACGATGAATCGAAAAGACGTGTTACTTCGGTTAAATGAGTTGTTTGATACGTATTGCGAAGGATGTTTTGTGAAAAGAACATTTCGTAAAGAGTGCGGAAAATCGTATGCGCAACAGTTTTGCATTCAGACATGTACAGTAGGCGAAAAAATACAACAATACGGTCAGTTGCTTGTGAAACAAAAAGTGTAACAAGGTGTCCCGGATGCTCGGGACACCTTGTGGCTACATGTGATTGATCGTCTCAAATAATTGATGATGTGCGTCTGCTAGTTCCTTTTCACATTGTAACAATAATGGATCGTCTTTGTTTGTTTTGGCGCGCGCAATTGCTTCTTTTGCTTGTTCAATTGCCTGTTTGGCATGATCAAACGCATGGTCATCTAAGCTCATTGTTGCAGCTGCAACCATTTTTTTTGCTGATTCAACGGCTAAATGTGCATTTTCAATTTTAGTAAATACGCTATCGGACTGAAGATGCGACTTTTTTGGATTTTGTGTCATTGCTATCCCTCCTCGTTTGTAGTATTTGTGTGAAAGGAGGGGAGTATGTAATGAAAAAAGACCAGCGTTTGCTGGTCTTTTCGTCGAGCTATATATGAATCATCTCAGACGATTATAATTTCACTACGTTTGCAGCTTGAGGGCCGCGGTTTCCTTGAACGATTTCAAAAGAAACAGCTTGACCTTCTTCTAACGTCTTGTAGCCTTCACCTTGGATTGCTGTGAAGTGTACGAATACATCGTCTCCACCTTCAACTTCGATGAATCCGTAACCTTTTTCGTTGTTAAACCATTTTACTTTACCGTTTTGCATAATACTGAATCCTCCTAATACCTTTTAGCCAATAGGCTAATGAAAAAATTTTTCATATAACGGAATATATCCACAGCAACCAATCGGTGCAGGACATATATTCAGTTAGATGATAATTAGACTATACACGAATGACAAGGAAGAGTCAAGACAAAAAGGCGATTTTTTCAAAAAATTTTTTTAGAGGAGGATTTTTGTAATCAGTGCATAACATTAACAGTAAGGAGTATAGAAAGGGAGTGAGCGGCATGTATCGTGGTCAAATTTGTGGAAAAGAAGTCATCATTAAGTTAAGTAACCATGTACGAAAGCAAAAAATCGATCAAGAAAAGCTATATCAAACGGTTTTAGCGTTTAGCGAAGCGGCATTTGAGCAGCAGAAAGAACAATTTGGTATTGTAAGCAAACAAGGTTTAATTGTTGCCTCTGTTGAACAGCACGATTTGCCTGTGATTTCGGTAGATTATATCATTCCGTCTCACCATGTATATGATTGAAGCCCAGATCATCCTGGGCTTTCACTATGATAGGTGTTCATGAATTTTTTTATGGAAAAGAATTGTGAAAATATGTATGATCATAAATATATGAGGATAAAGGTGGGAAGGTATGATGATGAAACGATGGACGATTCAAACAACGAAGCGAGATGAGTTTGTAGATGTTACTTCGTTTGTCCAATCATTTGTTACAGAAAGTGGAGTGCAAGAAGGAATTGTTGTTGTTTATTGTCCACATACAACCGCAGGAATAACAATAAATGAAAATGCTGACCCGGATGTGAAACGAGATATGATTCATCGTTTTGATGAATTGTATCCATGGCATCATGCGCTTGATCGGCATAGTGAAGGAAATACAGCGGCACATATGAAAGCAAGCACGGTTGGATCCTCAGCGCATGTTATTATCACGAAAGGCCAGTTGCTTCTTGGGACATGGCAAGGCATTTATTTTTGCGAGTTCGATGGACCGAGAACGCGTACATTTTATGTAAAGGTGATGGAAGGATGAACGGACAACGTATTTTGCCCGCTGTACGTTCGATGAAAGATTTTGATAAACTGATCAAAATGAATTACGAATATGGGGTATTTTTAGATATTCATATTGGTATGCTGAAAAGTGTGTATACATACGCAAATGAGCATGGTAAAAAAATGTTTCTTCACGTTGACTTAATTCAAGGATTAAAAAGCGACGAATATGCAACGGAATTTTTATGTCAGCTCGTCAAACCGTATGGATTGATTTCGACAAAAAGCAGTGTAATTACGAAAGCGAAACAAAAAGGCGTAGTCGCGATTCAACGCACATTTATTATTGATTCGAACGCGTTTGAGCGAAGTGTTCAACTTGTAGAAAAAACAAACCCCGATTATATTGAAGTGTTGCCTGGTGTTGTTCCGAAAGTCATTTCTCAACTTCATGAACGAACGGGGAAAAACATTATTGCTGGCGGATTAATAGAAAATGAAACAGAGGTCGAAGCAGCACTTGCCGCAGGGGCTGTTGCTGTAACGACATCAAATGTCGAACTTTGGCGGTATTTTGCTCCGCAACAAATGTATTGACAGCGTTTTCAAAATCAATTAGTCTTATAATTAAGTTCATTATGTTAGTGAGAGAGAGGAGAGACTCACACGCGTTTTTATAAATCGCGGTGTGGGTCTTTTTTTGCAAGGGGGATAGGTGTATGTATATTTTAGCTCTTGATCAAGGGACAACGAGTTCGCGTGCCATTTTATTTAATCAAAAAGGGGAAATTGTGCATATGGCACAAAAAGAGTTTGCACAATATTTTCCTCAACCAGGATGGGTCGAGCATAATCCGAATGAAATTTGGGGTTCTATTTTAGCTGTCATTGCAACAGTATTATCGGAAGCGGCTATTGAGCCAAAACAAATTGCGGCAATCGGTATTACAAACCAACGCGAAACGACAGTCGTATGGGATAAACAAACAGGGCAGCCGATTTATAACGCGATTGTATGGCAATCACGCCAAACAGCACAAATTTGTGAACAATTGAAACAGGCTGGATATCATGATGTATTTCATAAAAAAACAGGTTTGCTCATTGACGCTTACTTTTCAGGAACGAAAGTGAAATGGATTTTAGACCATGTTGATGGTGCACGTGAAAAAGCAGAACGAGGGGACTTATTGTTTGGAACAATTGACACATGGCTTACTTGGAAACTGTCTGGCGGAAAAGTACATGTAACTGACTACTCTAATGCGTCAAGAACGTTAATGTTCAACATTTATGAGCAAAAATGGGATGATGAGTTACTTGACATTTTGCAAGTGCCGAAAGCGATGTTGCCAGATGTTCGACCATCTTCAGAAATTTACGGACATACGGCACCGTACCATTTCTTCGGCCAAGAGGTACCGATCGCTGGAATTGCAGGAGATCAGCAAGCGGCATTATTCGGGCAAGCATGCTTTGAAGAAGGAATGGCGAAAAACACATACGGCACAGGTTGTTTTATGTTAATGAATACGGGTGAAAAAGCCGTTCAGTCAAAGCATGGTTTGTTAACGACGATTGCGTGGGGGATGGATGGGAAAGTCGAGTATGCACTAGAAGGGAGCATTTTCGTTGCTGGATCTGCAATTCAATGGCTACGTGACGGATTACGAATGATTAAGGAAGCAAAAGATAGCGAGGCGTATGCAATAAAAGTGCAGTCAACGGATGGAGTATACGTCGTGCCAGCATTTGTAGGACTTGGAACACCATATTGGGATAGCGACGTACGAGGGGCAGTATTCGGCTTGACGCGTGGAACGACAAAAGAGCATTTCATTCGGGCAACACTTGAGTCGCTTGCATACCAAACGAAAGATGTGTTAACTGCCATGGAAGCAGATGCGGGAATTACGTTAAAAACGTTGCGTGTAGACGGCGGAGCAGTCCAAAATAACTTTTTAATGCAATTTCAAAGCGACATCCTCGGTGTGCCTGTTGAGAGACCAATGATTAATGAGACGACTGCACTAGGTGCGGCTTATTTGGCAGGACTTGCAGTTGGATATTGGCAAAGTAAAGAAGAAATTGCGAAGCAGTGGAATATTGATCGCGCCTTTGAACCGAAAATGTCTACTGATGTTCGCCAACATTTATATGATGGATGGAAAAAAGCAGTTCGCACTGCACAAATGTTTAAATGAAAACAAAACCAGCTACCCACTCGGTAGCTGGTTTTGTTTTAAAATAAAACTATGTTCTAAATAATCAACAGAAAAATAAAAACTGTCTCTACATGAGGCAGTTTTTATTTTTCTGAAATATGATTGTTTTTGAATGATATGTGAAAAATTATGATAATTTTTGATTAAAATTGAACGAATTTGATTGATTTTTTGATGATACTTCGGTATGATAAAGATGTAAGCGGTTTAAAAAAGGAGGTGTAAGATTGTTAACACCAGAAAGACATCGCATTATTTTGCAGTTGCTACAAGAAAAAGAAGTTGTAAAGTTACATGAATTTGTTGAAGCAACACAATGTTCGGAATCGACGATTCGACGTGATTTAAGCCAACTAGAAAAAGAAAAAAAATTAAAGCGCGTTCATGGTGGGGCTGCGTTGTTACAACAAAAAAGAGAAGAGTTGAGCGTTTTTGAAAAATCGACGAAAAACATTCATGAAAAACAGCTCATTGGAAAATACGCAGCGAGTCTTATTCAAGATGGTGATTGCATTTATTTAGATGCAGGAACGACAACATTACAGATGATTCCTTATATTGAAGCAAAAAATATCGTCGTCGTAACGAACGGCATTATGCATATTGAAGCATTGTTAGAAAAAGACATTCCAACGTATCTTGTTGGTGGACTAATTAAGAAAAAAACGAATGCGTTAATTGGTCGAGGAGCTATTCACTCGTTGCAACAGTATAGTTTTGACAAATGTTTTATCGGTGTAAACGGCGTTCATATTGACTTTGGTTATACAACTCCAGATCCGGAAGAAGCGCTTATAAAACAAACTGCTATTCATTTATCACAACAAGCTTTTGTATTAGCCGATCACTCAAAATTAAACGAAAGTACGTTTGCCAAAATTGCACCATTACAAGAGGCAACGATGATTACGGATGAAACAGATGAAGAGTTGCTAGAAATGTATGAAGCAAAAACGACAGTAGAGGTTGTGAAGTCATGATTTATACATGTACGTTAAATCCTTCCGTCGATTATGTTGTGAAAGCACAACAGATCGAACTTGGAAAATTAAATCGAGCAACAAAAACGGCATATTTTCCGGGCGGAAAAGGAATTAATGTGTCGCGTGTATTGAACCGGTTACACGTTCATAATATTGCTCTTGGGTTTATTGGTGGATTTACAGGTCAGTTTATTGCTGATGAATTGAAAAGAGAGCATATTTTAACAGATTTTATTACTGTACCTGGACAAACGCGACTAAACATTAAGTTAAAAGGGGAAAAAGAAACGGAAATAAATGGGGAAGGGCCGGTCATTAGCGACGAACATAAAGAAGCGTTAATTGCTAAAATTAAGCAATTAAAAAAAGGAGATATCCTCGTTTTAGCAGGAAGCCTTCCGCCTTCGGTAGATGATACATTTTACGTCACGATGATGGAAGAAGCAAAAAAACGACGGGTTGCTGTTGTCGTTGATACGAGTGGCAATGCACTGAAACAAGCCGTTGCATACGAGCCGTTTTTACTTAAACCAAACCAAATAGAGCTTGGAGAATTGTTCGGAGTCAGCATTCATAGTCGTCATCAAATATTGGAATACGGGAAAAAACTGATTAACAATGGTGTCCAGCACGTAATTGTTTCACTTGCTGGAGATGGGGCCATTTTGTTCCATAAAGATGTGATATTAGTCGCTCAAGCTCCAAAAGGAATAGTGAAAAATTCGGTTGGTGCCGGCGATTCGATGGTAGCGGGTTTTTTAGCTGCATATGTGAACGAAGCATCGCTTGAAGAAGCGTTTCGTTATAGTGTTGCCGCGGGGAGTGCAACAGCATTTTCTGAAGATTTATGCACAGAAGAAGAGGTTCATCGCTTATTAGATGAAGTAAAAATTATACGAATGGAGGATCGGGTATGAGAATAACAGATTTGTTGACAGAGGATACGATTGTTCTTGATTTGAAAGCGCGAACAAAAAAAGAAGTGATTGAAGAATTAGTAGACGTTCTTGAAAAAACAGGAAAGTTACACAATCGTCAAACGTTTATTGAATCAATTTTTGCCCGTGAAGCACAAAGCACGACAGGGATTGGCGAAGGAATTGCTATCCCTCATGCAAAAACGAAAGCGGTGCGCACTCCAGCCGTTGTTTTTGGGCGTTCGAAAGAAGGAATTGATTACGATTCGTTAGACGGAAAACGAAGCCATTTGTTTTTTATGATTGCCGCACCTGAAGGAGCAAATAACACACATTTGGAAGCGTTATCTCGCTTGTCGACATTGTTAATGGATGCATCGTTTCGCTCAAAAATTGAAAACGCTTCGACAAAACAACAGATCATTCAGGCGATTCAAGAAAAGGAGGGAGAAATGGTGAAAGAAGAAAAACAACCATATGGAAAGAAAAAAGTGTTAGCTGTTACCGCTTGTCCGACAGGAATTGCGCATACGTATATGGCTGCTGACGCCTTGAAGGCAAAAGCAAAAGAAATGGGAGTAGATATAAAAGTAGAAACAAACGGTTCAAGTGGTGTGAAAAATGAGTTAACACAACAAGAAATTGAAGAAGCGGTCGCCATTATCGTTGCAGCAGATAAGCAAGTAGAGATGGATCGATTTGATGGAAAACATGTTATCCAAGTACCTGTTGCCGATGCTATTCGTAAACCCGAGCAACTTATTGATCGAGCTTTAAAACAAGAGGCTCCAATTTATCGAGCAAGCGGTGGACAGCGTTCATATGCATCAAAAGAACGAACAGGATTTTATAAACATTTAATGAACGGCGTATCGAATATGCTTCCGTTCGTTGTCGGTGGCGGTATTTTAATTGCGATCTCATTTATTTTTGGTATTAAAGCATTTGATCCAAATGATCCATCATTCCATCCGATAGCAAAAGCGTTGATGGATATTGGTGGTGGTAGTGCCTTTGCACTTATGATTCCAGTGCTAGCTGGTTTTATTGCGATGAGCATAGCGGATCGTCCAGGATTTGCTCCGGGGATGGTCGGTGGATTTATGGCAGCAAATGGCGGTGCAGGCTTTTTAGGTGGACTAATTGCGGGCTTTTTAGCCGGTTATCTCGTTGTCGGATTGAAAAAATGGTTTAGTCGTTTACCGCAATCACTTGAGGGAATTAAACCGGTTCTTCTTTATCCGTTATTTGGAATATTGCTTACAGGATTTATTATGATGTATGTCGTCATTGATCCAGTAAAAGCGTTAAATGAAGGAATGAAAACATGGCTTGAAAATATGGGAACAGGCAACCTTGTTTTACTTGGTCTGATCCTCGGTGGTATGATGGCGGTTGATATGGGTGGCCCGATTAATAAAGCGGCGTTTACGTTTGGCATTGCGATGATTGATGCCGGAAATTATGCCCCACATGCAGCTATTATGGCAGGCGGAATGGTGCCTCCTTTAGGATTAGCACTTGCAACAACATTATTCAAAAAGAAATTTACAAAAGCGGAACGGGAAGCAGGAAAAACGTGCTATATTATGGGTGCCTCGTTTATTACAGAAGGGGCCATTCCGTTTGCGGCAGCTGATCCAGGACGTGTCATTCCTTCCATTATCGTCGGTTCAGCCATTGCGGGGGCGTTAACGATGATGTTTGGTATTGGACTTCCTGCCCCACATGGCGGCATTTTTGTTATCCCGATTGTAAAAGGGAATCCATTGTTATATGTGCTTGCCATTTTCATTGGTTCACTTGTGACTGCATTAATGGTTGGATTCTGGAAAAAAGAAGTGAAAGAATAATAGATTATAAGCGCGCGATGAGAAAAATCGCGCGTTTTTTATGAAAACTATTTGACAAAGATAATCATTATCATTTAATATATTTACTGAAAATAATTATCAATTATATTTATAGGGGGATTACTGATGGCAAAAGTAATCATGGTATTTACAAGCATGACAGGCAATACAGAAGAAATGGCGGAAGCGATTGCTCAAGGCGTTCGTGAACAAGGAGTCGAGTTAGATGTAAAAGAAGTGTTGGATGCTACCGCAACAGAACTTGAACAATATGACGGCATTTTGCTCGGAGCGTACACATGGGGAGATGGAGAACTGCCAGATGACTTTTTAGATTTTTATGATGAATTGAATGACGTGGACTTAACAGGAAAAAAAGCGGCTGTTTTCGGCTCATGCGATTCAAGTTATGAAAAATATGGTGCTGCTGTTGATATTTTAATCGAAAAACTGCAAGAATGTGGGGCTGAAGTCGTTCTTGAAGGATTGAAGATCGAATTGACGCCAACAAATGAAGATAAACAATTATGCATTGCGTTTGGTAAGGAATTTTCTAAACAGTTATAAAAGGTCGTTTCACATACGACCTTTTTCGTTAGTTGAACTATGTTCTAAATAATCAATAAAAAAGAAAGAACAAGTCAATAAATAACTTGTTTAAATTGGGATCGCTTTTTCGTTTTTTCGTGAAAATTTCTCAACATCTGATTTATAATAAGATGGAAAATACATATATACGTCTGTTCCTTCCCCCACTTCACTATGAATAAATAAATCTCCTTTCATCGTCTCAACAATGCGGTAAACAACCATCATTCCAAGACCGGTTCCCTTTGCTCCCTTTGTTGTAAAATACGGTTCTCCTAATCGTTCAATTTGGTCTTTTGTCATGCCAACTCCTGTATCACCAATATGAATAAGTACGTAATCTTTATCGATTGATACGTTAATACGCAATGTACCTCCATTTGGCATCGCTTCAATAGCATTTTTCATGACGTTCAACAAACATTGTTGAAATTTTTGGCGTTCTCCTTTTACCGCAAATGGCAAGAGGGACGTTTGAATTTCGATGCTGTTCATGTTAGCGAGGGGACGTAAAATATCAAGTACTCGCTCAATTTCGGTTTTTACATTTAATTTTTCGACATGTTCTGGAGCTGGTTTGGCGAACGTTAAGTAATCTGTAATAATTGCTTCAGCGCGGTCAATTTCTTCAATTGCAATTTGAATGTATTGTTTATCTTTATAATTCATTCGTTCACTTTGCAGTAACAATTGCATAAATCCTCTAGATACAGTTAATGGGTTGCGCACCTCGTGTGAAATGGAAGCAGCTAAATGTCCGACCACTTCCATCTTTTCGGCACGAATAATGCGTCGACGAAGGTCGCTATGTTTTTGAATCGTTTCAGTAATATAGGCACCTAAAAACGCTGCAAGTGGCTGTGCTGGAAAATATGTTGAAATAATGTGTAAAATTTGGTAGCCATCAACAATCCATATGCTAGAGAGTATCATTGTTAACATAGCTGTTCCGATTGATAAAAGAGTAATCGAAGTAATTCGTTGTTTCGAAGATAAAGATGTTTGAAACTTTCTGTAAAGAAAGAAGCAAATAATGACTTGGATGGTTGTAATGATCATCGTCACAATAATACCTTCCGTGCCACCGATAATGAAGCGATAAATAACAGCGATGCTCGAAAGAAAAAGGGCTGACAATGCTCCTCCGTATAAACCGCCAATCCAAATAGCGACTTGACGTAAATCAAAAATAAAACCGTCTGTTACATGTATAGGGAATGTCATACAAAATATAATGCATATCCCGATCGCTATCGTTTTTAAAATTGTTTTTGCGTGATCGGATATGCGTCGTTCTTCAAGCCAGATAGGAACAATTAGTAGCGCTAATATAATAAAAAATAAATTTAGCAATATTTCTTTAATTAACGAGGGCATATAAAGCCGCTCCTTTCAAAGAATCATTTGTTTGAATTGTCGAAATATTTTTGTCGAATTGTCTTCTATATTGTAAGAAAAGTTCATCATGTTGTGAATACATAATCGTTCGATGTTTTATGTCACGTTTCTACAAATTTTGCGCCATCTCGCATCTTTATGTGGTATGATGGGAAGAAAAGGAGATGAGAGAATGGGTGAGAAAGCGTTAACGAATAAAAAAATTGCACTATGTGCCTCGCGTAAAATAGAGGAAATGAGTGCGCTTATCGTTAAACAAGGGGGCATTCCGATCTTGCGTCCTGCCCAAGGAACGATGTTTTTTAATGAAGAGCTAAAACAACAACTTCATCAAATGGTCAATGAACCAGTCGATTGGTTTATTTTTACGACAGGAATTGGTGTTGATACATTAATGAAAAAAGCAGACGAGTGGGGGATGGGAGAAAAGTTTCTTCAAGCCATTCGTCAAGCGCATGTGGCGGTGCGTGGGTATAAAACGACAAACGTTTTACGTACATACGGCATAAGCCCACACATAACGGCAGAAGACGGAACAACACAAGGTCTTGTGCATGCGCTAAAGGACGTGGAATGGACAGACAAACGTGTCGTTGTTCAACTTTATGGAGACTCAGCTCCATCGTTGCAACAATTTTTAGTTAAACGAGGCGCATTATATCAAGAGATATGGCCGTATCGCCATACGTCGCCTGCGGCTGATGTGATGAAACAGCTTATTGATGAAATCCTCTCTCGATCTGTACAAGCGGTTTGTTTTACATCAGCGATTCAAGTGCGCTTTTTCTTTTCATTTGTAAAGGAGTGGGGATATGTTCAAGAAATAAAACGAGCATTTGCTGATGATGTTGTAGCTGTTGCGGTAGGAAAAGTAACAAAAGAGGCGTTACATGAAGAAGGGATTGCACGCGTCATTGCTCCAGCTCATGAACGGATGGGAGCGATGATTGTTGAACTTGCTCAATATTTTGACAAGCAGTAGCTGTGCATACATGTATGCACAGCTACAGACGAAATAATTCAACTATTGTACGAAGTTGCTCGCTAAGTTTAGCAAGCGTTTGAGCAGCGGAAGAAATTTGTTCGTTCATGGCTAGCTGTTCTTCTGCAGTTAGAGCGCTCTCTTTACTTTTTTGCATGACTTGATGCGCTAGTTGTTTTAATTGTTTCATCGTTTCAGTTATTTCGTTTGAAATCGCGGTCATTTGTTCAATCGCTGCTGATGTGGTTTGTACTTTAGAAAACACTCGTTCTACTGAGTCATCAATCGCTTGAAATGAGCGTTTTGCCGTTTCATAGTATGTCGTGCCTTCAACAAGCTTTTGCGTATTTTCCTCGATGGCTTGCGCTACTTTTTTTGTTCCGATCTTTATTTGATCTAGCATCGTTTCAATTTCTTTTGCCGCTTCTTTCGATTGCTCAGATAGTTTTCGTACCTCGTCAGCGACAACAGTAAATCCTTTTCCATGCTCACCGGCACGCGCAGCTTCAATCGCTGCGTTTAGGGCAAGCAAGTTCGTTTGTTCAGCGATAGCCGTAATGACGTTCGTAATTTTTCCAATTTTCTCAGAATGTTGTTGAAGTGATTCAACAAGTGTTTTTGTTGTAAACATGGCATCACGCATATCGGAAGCTTGTGTTGTCACCGCTTGAATGGAATGTTTCCCTTGATTGACAAAATCATGTGCTCGTTCTGCTGATGCAAGCAAATCTTCTGTACTTTCGGCAATTTGACTCATCCCGATGGAAAATTCATGTAAAGAATCGTCCGCTACTTTGAGCATGCGCAATTGTTGTTCCGCTTCTGCATATGTTTGCTCAGCCGTTTCTGTCGCTTTCTCGGACGACTGCGTACTTTGTTCTGAGCTAGCAGCAAACTGCTCTGCTTGCGATGCCATATGAATAGAAATATCCTTCATCGTTTCAATCGTTTGCTTCAATTTTGTTTTCATGTCATTAATTGATTCAATCATATATTTTGTTTCGTCTTTTGTTTTCACTGGCAAAGGTGGGGAAGATAAGTCTTGTTTTGCTATGCGTTGTAGTTCGTCAGAAACGAGGCGGATCGGCTTGGCAATTCTACTACTTATGAACCATGTTATACTAATGATAACAATAGATAATACAAAAAGGAGCAAAGAGGAGAGCGTTTGTATTTGTTTCATTTCTTGTTCAGTGCGCTCACGATCTTCAGCGAGCAACTGCTTTTGTCTCATAATTACCTTGTCAGCAATGTTTATAAACTCATTTCCTTTTTTTGATAATTTTTTAAAAATTACTGCTTTTTCTTCTTCCGTTCCAGCGCGAATAAATTGTTGGACAAGATCAAAGTATTGCAATTCAAGTTTTTGCATATGTTGAAAAATGTCTTTTGTTTCTTTTGTTGTTGTTATACGTTCGACATGGTTATAGACTTTATGAAAATGGGAACGAGCGCTCACATAGTTATCTAGATGGTTTTTCGTTCTTAGTAACGAGTACGTTAACACTTCTTTCCTCTGCTCATAAAAAGCGATGGTTAAATCATTTGTGTACGTTAAAATTTGCATGCGTCGGTCAATCATTTGATTTTGTTTGTCATGTTTTTGATTTATTTGAGAAATGGTCAATAATTGAACACTAATAAATAGAGCTGACATGACTAAAAATAAAAAAAATATTTTTCTACTAATTTTCACTTTGAGCCCCCCTTTTTTCGTTCTTACTCGTTGTTATCATACGTATTTATCATCTTTTTGTTTGTGCAAATAAAACAAAAGACATCCCAAAAATTAACTTGGGACGCCTTTTTTCAGTTTTGAAAATATAGGGATGGAAATGGTTCGACGTTCACGTGCTTGACCGATAAAAAGTAAGCTAAACGGTGTAGCGTGTATCATATAGCAAATACCGATGGAAGCAATGGTTGTCATGGCGAATAACATGACCGCTTGTAATAGGGAATACATCGTTGTCGGAATAATCGACACAAACATGGATAAGAAAAATACATGTCCGATATATGCTCCGTACGTATATCGACTAACGAAACGTAACGCTGTATATAGGAGCGATTTTGTTTGTACAATGGTGATTGATAAACCGTATAACAAGAAAATTTCTGATGTGACATATAACACCATTGAAGGTTTTAAATACGTAATCGTTGTTAAATCGATCGAAAAAATGCTTTGCGATGTAAATAATTCATACCCAACAAAAATAAATAAAGATAAAAATAAAAATGTGTTAAGTGGAATAGCCCGAATAACAAATTTTCGCCAAGCTGGCAATGTGTATGCGGCCATACCACCTAAACCAAAATAGAAGAAATAAGATAAAAATGTGCGATCAATGTAATGTACATATGATTTGCTTTGAACGAATGGAGAAATGAATGTAACAAAGCTCATGTAAATGATCGCACTAACGATAATAAATAGTTTCCAATACTTTTTTTCATTCAGCCAACGGAAAAATGGAACAATGGCGCCAATGAGTAAATGAAATTGTATAATCATGACGACATACCATAAATGAGGAGCTGCTTCCCCAAGCAATAGTTGTTTCATCGCTTCCCATGCATGTGGATGACTAAATACAAAGTAAATAGATGACCATGTGATATACGGGATAATTAGCTCTCTCCATTTATGGGCTATGTAACGTGAGTAATGAATGGCTTCGTTTTGTTGTGCAATATGAAATCCAACTAAAAAGACGAACACAGGCGCAGAAAATTTGACGACTTGAAACAATATACTGATCATAATCGCTTCCTCAGCATGTGGAGAACGATCATTCATAACATATAATAACGCACTTTGAAAAACGACCGCTAAAAATGCTAAACTTTTCATAACGCTTAGTTCTGCAGGTGTTTTTTTTATCATTTTTCCTCACCAGCTTCATTTGTCAATTTGTTCATATACTAGTATAATGCTAATAGTTTCACAAAGTTAGTTGAAGAATGAACATTTATTGAAAAAACAGTCTCAAATTCATGAATGTTAATAATTAGTGTCATGTGAAGCGTTTACAAAAGGAAGGTGAAAAACAATGCGTTATCATACTCATATTGTTTCATCATTAGCCATTGGTGCGGGGATTGCAACGTATACCCCTATATCTTTTACTGTTACCTATGCAGCAGGATTAGCTATTGGAGGGTTGCTTCCTGATATTGATGAACCAAATTCGTATATTGGTCGCCGCTCACTTGGTGTGGCGAAACAAGTGAAAAAGGCGTTTGGTCATCGTGGATTTACGCACTCGCTATTAGCGTGGGGAGCGATCACAGCCGTTTTATTATTCCAACATTTTTCTCCTTTTACGCTCGGATTATGTCTCGGTTATGCGTTTCATGTGTTAGCTGATTACTGTTCGAGTCAAGGTGTTCCGCTACTTTGGCCATTTTCGAAAAAAAGATATCGTTTTATTATGACTTATCGTACGTCTAGCTTTTTTGAAACGTTGCTTTTTTACTGCTTTCTCGTTTTGTTTATTTATTTTTTAACGAACGGAGCGATAGAAGAGAACAGTTCATTCTTTTTGTTTTAATTTATTGATTTTTCTGAATAAATTGAATATGATTATGTTGAGATTGACAAAAATGGGGGATGAGGATGAAAACGGCAGATTTATGCGATCAATACGGGGAACGTGTACGCGTTTGTTCATTGACATTTCAAAGTTATGGTGGAAAAACATCATTTTATGGACCAATGACAACAGTAGATGTTTTTGAGGATAATGTACTTGTTCGAGAAGCGCTAGAAACGGTACCCGCAGGAAGTGTAGTCGTTGTTGACGGAAAAGGATCGAGACGTTGTGCGCTTGTAGGGGATCGCCTCGCGCAAATCGCTTATGATCGCCAATTGGCAGGTATTATTGTACACGGATGTATTCGTGATTCGAAAGAAATCAGCACGATGCCAATTGGTGTCGTTGCCCTCGGAACATGTCCGCGCAAAAGTAAAAAAGAAGGAAAAGGGGCACGAGATACAGTTGTTTATTTCGGGGATATAGAGTGGAGGCCGGGTACATACGTATATGTTGATGAAGATGGGGTGATTGTTTCAGACGAGCCTTTGCATGAATAACGATTTGTTCGGTTATTCTATCGTCTAGGGGGGATAGGCGATGGAGAAAAAACGAACAATGCGAGAAGATGAAGTAGCGTTTGCTGAACAAGAGATCAACCGTTATTTTTATGGCTATCCGCATGAAGAAGGCGTTCCGTTTTATATAGGGAACAACACACCAGCTATTCGTGTTAGCAAGCGAGAAGAATGAGTCGGGCGATCAGCCCGACTTTTTTCATTACTCTGTTTTATCGCTTTGGCTTTTGTTTTGCTTACGGCCTTTACTGTTATCTCCTGCACCTTCATATAGTTGTCCGTGTTGTGTCGGTGCGTTTTGATTTCGACTTCCTTCGTTCACTTTTTTTGTCATGTTTCGGTCTCCTTTCTGCTACAATAAACGTAACATGTTTATTTTTTCAAAAAGGGGTGGAGTTATGCGCGCATGGCATAAAGAGGCGGAAAAACAATGGGATGAGCGGGCAGAGTGGTGGCATCAAAGTAGTGAAGACATGTGGGAGAGAGGAAGTCGAAAGACAATTATTCCGTTTGTCACGACATATATGCCGAAAGAAGGATATATTGCAGATATTGGATGTGGGGATGGATATGGGTCATATAAACTATGTCAACAAGGATATCGTGTCATCGGATTAGATTTATCAAGTGAAATGATTGAATTAGCGAAAAAACAAAGGTATCATGAACATCTTCATTTTCAACAAGCAGACATTATGAACTTGCCTTTTCCAGATGAAACGTTTTCCGGTGCGATGATTATTAACTGCTTGGAATGGACTGAACGTCCACTTGCTGCACTTGAAGAAGTTCGTCGGGTGTTAAAAACAAATGCATATGTATGCGTCGGCATTCTTGGCCCAACGGCCGCTCCTCGAGTGAATAGCTATCGTCGTTTATATGATGAAGCAGTCATTTGTAATACGATGATGCCATGGGAGTTTGAACAGTTAGCAAAGGAAAATGGCTTCATCACTGTTTCTCAAGAGGGAGTGTATAAGCGTGGCGTCGATGAGCATTCCATTCAACAGCTACCAACAGAATTAAAACAGGCTGTTTCGTTTATGTGGTTATTTATGTTGCAAAAAAAGTGAGGGAGCTAGCTCCCTCCTTTTTCATGTAGTTTTTTATTGTTAGCAACTTGGATTAATTGTTGGAGCCATTCTATATCGGTTTCTAAATGCATGATGACTCCTTTTAACACGTACAATTTTGCGACATATTCATTTGGTCGCTTTTGTTCAAATATCCATTTCAATTTTTCGAGTTGTTTTTTTGTTTCTTGCAAACGTCGCTCTAATACCGCACTTACTTTTGCTGCATCGGCGTATGCAGCAAAAGATAGTCCCGCATAAATAGAACGGTGAATATGTTCATGTTTTTGTAATTCTTCTAGCAAGAGCTGTTCAAAGTGTTGCTTTCCTTTTTCGGTAATGCGGTAAATCGTTTTATCTGGACGATTTGTATCGCGTACGACATCGACCACTTCTACATATCCTTGTCTTTCAAGTTGATCAAAGGCATAATAGAGCGATCCGGCTGCAAGTTTAATATAATGTTTCATATGGCGTTCATTGACAATTTGTTGAATTTCATATGGATGTTTTTCACCTTCCATCAACAAGCCGAGAATGACAAGTTTCACGCTCATTTTATTCCCCTACTTTTGCCCGTTTTTGTATTTCTAGTTTTTCATTTCCCATGAAGAAAATCAGTAGGAATGAAAGAGCAATTGGGATTAATGCGAGCGTAAATGCATACGTAATGGATGATGCCAACGCATCGACAATTTTTTGTAAAATAGGTGCTGGAATTTGTGCGCGTGCTCCTGCTTCAAATAGTGCACGTGGATCGAACGAATGTGCTGATGGCATCGAACCGAAAGTTTCTTTTAAATTGTTAGTTAATGTATTTGTTTGAATCGTTCCGAAAATGGTAATGCCGAGCGTCATGCCGAGCGAGCGAAAGAACGAATTGGTTGAATTCGCTGTTCCACGAAAACGTGGTTCTAAATTGTGCATTGATGCAGTCGGTAACAAAGAAAATGAGAACCCAACGCCAAATCCCGCAATTGCCATATACACAGTTAACCATATACGCGATGTTTCCGGTGTCATGAAACTAAGTAGAAGCATGCCTGTAAAGTAGGCGATCACAGAAATAAACATAATGTTTCGATACGATGTTTTCGTTTGTGAAATACCAGCAAACGAACTGCCTGCAACAGATCCAAGCATCATTGGCATTAAGATTAATCCAGCATTTTTTGCTGTACCGCCATAAACCGCTTGTACAAATACCGGGATAAAAACAGTTAAAATGACAAATGTCGCACCGTATAAAAAAGCAAGCAACTGCGCTACAGCAAATGTTCGTCGTTTAAATAGTGAAAATGAGATAATTGGTTCCTTTGCTTTTGTTTCTACATACAAAAATGCGAGTAAGAAAATCGCACTAATCATAAATAACGATATGATGGTGAATGAATCCCAATCATATTTTTTTCCACCTAATTCAAGGGCGAACATTAAGCTAACGACTGTAACAATGAGAGTAAGTGCACCGAACCAATCGATAGTTTGTTTCGTGTGTGGTGTCGTTTCTTTGTAATAACGAACAATGAAAAAAATGGACAATAAACCGATTGGGACATTGACGTAAAATACCCAATGCCAACTTAAGTAATCGGTAATATAGGCACCGAGGAGCGGACCAAGCACACTTGATATCCCAAAGACCGCCCCGAGCAATCCTGTCATTTTTCCCCGTTTTTCTGGTGGGAACACGTCAAATACGATGGTAAATGCAATCGGCATTAATGCCCCGCCACCAATTCCTTGAATCGCGCGGAAAATGCTAAGTTGTACAATGCTTTGTGCTAAACCACAGAGCGCAGAACCGATTAAAAAGACGATTAATCCGAATAAAAAGAAACGTTTTCGACCATACATATCTGACAATTTCCCGAATATCGGCATACCAGCCATGACGGCAACCATATAAGCAGATGTGACCCAAACAAATTGATCTACGCCACCTAAATCAGCAACGATCGTCCCGATTGCCGTTGCAACAATTGTGTTATCCATCGCTGCCATTAGGATTGCTAATAACAATCCAGCTACAATAAACGATAAATGTCGTTGTTCATTTTCCATTTTTATTACGCTCCTTCGTATGAATGATATACAAACTATTATATTCAAATTTGAATATATATCAATAAAAAAGCTCTCGCAAAAAGCGAAAGCTTACTCCCAAATGTAAGGCGTTTCTTGATACACATAGTAGTTGAGCCAGTTAACAAACAGTAAATTCGCATGAGAACGCCACGTGTTATATGGTTGCTTATTCGGATCGTCATGCGGAAAATAATATTTTGGAATTTGAATATCCAACCCTTTAGCCACATCTCGTTCATATTCTTCTTTTAGCGTTGTGGCATCATACTCTGGGTGCCCTGTTAAAAACACTTGTTTTCCATCATTTGAAATGACGAGACAGACGCCAGCTTCTTCAGATGAAGATAAAATCGTTAACTCTGAAACCGCTTCGATATGTTCACGTTTCACGTCTGTATGGCGAGAGTGTGGGATTTTATGAATATCGTCAAATCCACGAATCAGTTTCACGTGCTTTTGTTCTAACACATGATCGAATACCCCGAAACATTTTTGGGGTAAATCGTATTTTGGAATACCGTAATGATAGTACATCCCTGCTTGTGCACCCCAACAAATATGTAACGTAGATGTGACATTCGTCTTTGTCCATTCCATAATTTGAGTTAACTCATCCCAGTAATCGACTTGTTCAAACGGCAAATGTTCAACGGGGGCACCGGTAATAATCATGCCATCATATTTTCTATGCTGAACATGTTGAAATGTTGTATAAAATTGATCAAGATGATGTTTTGATGTTGTTTTCGCTTCATGTGTTTCAGGACGTAAAAAAGTGACATGTACTTGTAGCGGCGAATTTCCAAGTAAACGCAATAGCTGTGTTTCTGCTTTTTCTTTTTGCGGCATTAAGTTTAAAATGATAATGTTTAACGGTCGAATGTCTTGAGAATAGGCGCGATCTTCATCCATGACGAAAATATTTTCTTGTTCTAGTATTTCTTTAGCTGGAAGATCACGAGGAATATTAATTGGCAATGTTCTCAACCTCCATTTACATCATATAAATACATTCATTATAAAAATTTTTAGAAAATTGTTCAATGTTTTTTATTTTATTGATTTTTCTATTTGCATTGTTGTATCCTTGTAAAAGCAAGAATGATTTGGAGGGATGCACGTATGTTTATGTCATATGAAGAATATATGCGCCAAGTAGTACAACCGATGCGTGATGAATTAGTCAGCGGTGGATTTAAAGAATTACGTACGAGCGAAGAAGTAGAACAATTTATGGAACAAGTAGAAGGAACGACATTTGTTGTCATTAATTCCGTTTGTGGTTGTGCAGCAGGGCTTGCACGTCCAGCGGCTATTCAGGCGGTACAAATGAGCGAGAAAAAACCAGACCATCTTGTGACAGTGTTTGCTGGACAAGATCGTGAAGCAACGGCTAAAATGCGTGAGTATTTCGTTGGTATAGAACCTTCTTCGCCATCGATGGCCTTATTAAAAGGAAAAGAAGTTGTTCATTTTATTCCGCGCCACGATATCGAAGCAAATTCTCTTGAAAATATTATGCAAAATATTATGCAAGCTTTTGAAAAACATTGTTAAGGGTGTCCGATTGACATCCTTTTTCTTTTGGGGTGAACGTATGATTGTGACAACTGCTGGCCGAACAAACGAACAAATGATTGAAAAAGCGAAACAAATTGCCGATGAATTACAAATTCCGTACATTCCGCGTCAGAAACGTTCCATTCCAGCCATTCAGCAACAGATAGCTGAACCTGTTTTGGTTGTAGGGAAAGAAAGATTAGAAATCCATTTGATTAACGGAGATGAACCGTTATTTTTTCATCCAAATTCTGCCTCTTTCCGTGCGAAGCGTATTTTAAAAGGGGAAAGTGAACCGTTTTTACAAGCGACGAAATTACAAAAAGGAATGACGTTTTTAGATTGTACGCTTGGATTAGCAGCTGATAGCATAGTCGCTAGCTTAGTTGTTGGTGAAGAAGGAAAAGTGGTAGGGATCGAAGGAAGTGCATATATCGCTTACTTAACAAAACAAGGGTTACGTCATTGGGAAAGTGATGTTGTTCAACTGAATGAAGCGATGCGACGCATTCATGTGCATTATGCCGATTTTCGCTCTTTTTTAGCGCAATGTGATGATCAGTCATATGATGTCGTTTATCTGGATCCGATGTTTGAAGTAAGCATTGAGGAAGCGGATGGACTAAGGGGATTAAAACAGGCAGCGCTATATACGGATGTTACAGCAGAAGATATCGAACAAGCGAAACGAGTAGCTCGACAACGAGTTGTGCTAAAAGACCATTGGCAAAGTTCACGTTTTGATCAATTTCATTTTTTCGTTTATCGAAGAAAAACAGCAAAATTTCATTTTGGAACGATTGAACTTTCATAAATGAAGCAAAATAAGATAGTAGGAACATTTCTAGAGGGAGGTGAATGAAGTGGGGAAACGAAAAAAAGATGCTTCGAAAACAGGATTAAGTTCATCAGAGATTCAAGGACAAGGCACGACTGAGCATGAAACAGGAAACATCGAAGCGGATTCGAGTCGCAAAAAAACAAAGCGCACGTAAGCTACCACATCATTGTGGTAGTTATTTTTTTGTAAAAAAAGAAATTCAACCACTTTTCTAACAATTATATTCATTTTTTCTTTACAATTTTAAAAAAAACATTTACAATTGAATAGGTCCTCTCCCTTAACCCTTTTCCCATACGAAGTTGAATACGTTTTACAGCAAAAGACGCAGAAATTGATGGAGGTGTGGATATGTCAATGACGAAAAAAATTTTACTAGGAATGTTTGCAGGAATTATCGTTGGGCTCATTTTCAACTTAGCTCTTCCAACAGAATGGTTTGACCTCGCAAAAACATACGTACTCAATCCGCTTGGAACAATATTCATTAACTTGATTAAATTGCTTGTTGTTCCAATAGTTCTTGTATCGCTCATTTTAGGAACAGCTGGTGTTGGTGATCCGAAAAAACTTGGTCGTATTGGTATCAAAACAATCGCATTCTTTTTAATTACTACTTCTCTTGCGCTTGTTATTGCTTTAACATTAGGATCTGTGATTCGTCCAGGAGAAGGGAATTTTAATTTAGAAGGGGCATCGTTTGAAAAGAAAGAAGCTCCGCCAGTTGTAGATACATTATTAAATATTATTCCAACAAACCCATTCCAAGCCATGGTTGAAGGAAATATGTTACAAGTCATTGTATTTGCGGTGTTGGTTGGAATGGCCATTGCTCGCCTCGGTGATCGAGTAAAACAAGTGCGAGTCATTGTAGAACAAGCAAATGATCTTCTCATGTATTTAGTAGAATGGGTGATGAAGTTTGCGCCATATGGTGCGTTCGCATTAATTGCCATTGCAATTGGCGGACAAGGATTTGATGCGATTGCAGCGATGGGGAAATATATGTTTGCTGTATTGTTAGCGTTATTTATTCATTTCTTCGTCGTGTATGGTATGGCGGTATGGACACTTGGGAAAATGAGCCCTATCGCGTTTATTAAAGGATTTTCTCCAGCGATGGCGGTTGCGTTTAGTACATCGAGCAGCAATGCTACGTTGCCAGTGTCGATGGAAACAGCACAAAAAAATTTAAACGTTCCGAAAAGCATTAGCGGTTTTGTTCAACCTCTTGGGGCCACAATTAATATGGATGGAACAGCCATTATGCAAGGTGTGGCAACGATGTTTATCGCGCAAGTGTATGGTGTGGACTTAACATTTAGCGATCTTTTGACCGTCATTTTAACAGCAACACTTGCGAGCATTGGTACAGCAGGCGTTCCGGGTGTTGGTTTAATTATGCTTTCCATGGTGTTAACATCCGTCGGTCTACCTGTTGAAGGAATTGCGCTCATTTTAGGTGTTGACCGCTTACTCGATATGACGAGAACAGTCGTGAATATTACAGGCGATGCGGCATGTGCAGTTATTATTGCAAAATCGGAAGAAAAATACGAAAAAAAATATGAGAAAGCAAGTTAAACGAGGGAATACGTCCCTCGTTTATTCTTTATAATAAATAAGATGGGAAAAACAGCGACAGTCCGATGAGCCGAATTTTTTTACAATCCATCGACCTTTATATTGTTGAAACAGCTGTTGGGCACGTTCGCATTCACTCAGTTCGGAGGAATACGTTTGCACGTGTGTAATTGTACCATACGGACGAATGTAATCAATGTGCCAGCGTTTTCGTTTTTCCATTTGCATATGACGTTGAATACGTGATTGAATGTTTCGTTTCGCACTTCCTACATAAATATAGTTTCCACTTGGAAATAAAAAATTGCCTAATTGACCGACTTTTATAGTGACATCACTAGTTATGGTAAAGAAAATAGCGTACACTGTATGTTGATTGTCAAACATTTCTCACACCTCTTAAAAATTTGTCATTGAAAAATGAAGATCTTAGCAATACAATAAAAGAAGCGTATGTATAAAAAAAGGAGATGACGTTATGCTTTCAAATATCGGAGTACCTGGCTTAATTTTAATTCTTGTCATCGCTCTTGTCATTTTCGGACCGAAAAAATTACCTGAAATCGGACGGGCTTTTGGTGAAACATTGCGTGAGTTTAAAAAGTCAACAAAAGGATTGCGTGATGAAGTATTAGAGGAGCTTGATGAAAAGAAAGAAGCGCGTAAATCATAAGGCGGCAACGATGTGTTGCCGTTTTTAACATGGAAAAAGGTTGGTGTTTACGCTCGTGGAAGAAAAGAAACGATATGAAGACAAAGAGATGACGCTAGTCGAGCATTTAGAAGAATTACGCAAACGCGTGTTTATTGTTGTTGGAGCACTTATTTTATTTTTTGTTGTAGGATTCATTTTTGTCCAAGATTTATATCGTTGGTTAATCGCTGATTTGGATGTGAAGCTAACGATTTTAGGTCCGACCGATATTTTATGGGTATATGTGATGTTAGCTGGCGTGTTTGCCATTACAATGACGATTCCTGTATTCGTTTGGCAAGTATGGATGTTCGTGAAACCTGCTCTTACACCACGAGAGCGAAAAGTAACGCTGTCATATATTCCAGCGACATTTTTGCTATTTGTACTCGGTTTATGTTTTGGTTACTTTGTTGTATTGCCTATGGTGTTTCATTTTTTAATGAGCCTCGGTGAAGATTTGTTCGCAACGATGTTTACAACAGAAAAGTATTTTCGTTTTATTTTGAACATGACGATTCCATTTGCTATCTTGTTTGAATTGCCAATTATCGTTATGTTTTTAACAAGTATTGGAATCATTAATCCGTATGCGTTGCAAAAAGTGAGAAAATACGCGTATTTTGTATTAGTAATTATCGCGGTCACGATTACACCGCCAGATTTTATTTCCGACTTTTTAGTAACGATTCCATTGCTTTTGTTATATGAAGTAAGTATATCAATCTCAAAATTTGTGTATAAACGAAAAGAAAAACAGTTGGAGCAAGAAGCGTCTTCCGAATAGAAGGCGCTTTTTTATTTACCTACTTATTATAATAAAAACTATTTTCACGTTGTTAATATATTTAAGAACATTTTGTTACAATTATGCCACAAAAATAATATAAAGGTAAATAATGATATATAATCAATTGTAAACGTTATCAAGTAAAGGGGAGGAGCTATGTGAAAAGAAAAACAATTTTAGAAGAAGTGCTTGATCGCGGTTTCACAAGACGCGATTTTTTAAAGATGTGTACAGCACTTGCTGCGACAATGGGACTTGATTTTTCACAAACCGATCAAGTTGTTGCAGCGATGGAAAAGAACCAACGCGTTCCCGTTATTTGGTTACAGTTTCAAGACTGTACAGGTTGCTCTGAATCATTTATTCGTTCTACGCATCCGAAAGTGGAAAGTGTGCTGTTAAACATGATTTCTCTCGAGTATTCAGAAGCGCTTTCCGCTGCTTCAGGTCATCAAATTGAAGCTGCCCTCGAACATGCGCTTGAACATTATCCGGGAGAATACATACTTGCAGTAGAAGGAAGCTTGCCGACAGATGATGCATTTTTAACCGTTGGGGGCGTATCGGCAAAAGAAACGTTTCTTCGCGCAGCTAAAGGAGCAAAAGCGATTATTGCATACGGAAGCTGTTCATCGTGGGGAGGGATTCCTGCTGCATATCCAAATCCAACAAAAGCCAAACCGATTACGCATTTTGTGAAAGATAAACCTGTCATATTAGTGCCAGGATGTCCACCAATTGCAGAAGTCATGACGGGTGTCATTGCGCATATTATTACGTTCAGGAAACTTCCAGAGCTTGATCATCTTGGCAGACCGAAAGCATTTTATCGTCATCGTATTCATGATAAATGTAATCGTCGCGCATATTTTGATGCGGGATTATTTGCGGAATCGTTTGACGATGAAGGAGCAAGACAAGGATATTGCTTATATAAAGTAGGCTGTAAGGGGCCAACAACATATAACTCTTGTGCAGAAATGCGCTGGAACGGTGGGGTTAGCTATCCAATTCAATCCGGAAATCCATGTATCGGTTGTTCTGAAAAAGGCTTTTGGGATAACGGTCCTTTCTTCGTTCGTCGCGCTAAAATTCCTGCATCTCAAACGACGATTAATCCAGAAACCGTTGGAGCGATTGCGGTTGGTGTGACCGCTGCAGGTGTTGCTGCCCATGCAGCAGTAACGGCAATGAAGAAAAAAGATGAACATCATGATTGAGGTGAATAAAGATGACAGAACGTATTGTTGTCGATCCAGTAACGCGAATTGAAGGGCATTTACGCATTGAAGTAGATGTTGATGACAGCGGTGTGATTCAAGAAGCATTTAGTTCGGGTACAGCGGTTCGTGGCATTGAGTTAATTGTCCGAGATCGCGATCCACGCGATGTTTGGGCATATGTGCAACGCATTTGTGGTGTTTGTACAACAACACACGCTTTAGCTTCTATCCGTTCCGTTGAAGATGCGCTTGATATTAAAATTCCAAGAAATGCACATTTGATTCGTGACATTATGAACGCGGCTGTTTTTTTACATGACCATGTCGTTCACTTTTATCATTTACATGCATTTGATTGGGTTGATGTATTAAGTGCGCTTAAAGCAGATCCAAACGAAACAAGCCGTATTGCTCAATCACTTTCTAGTTGGCCAAAATCGTCCCCAGGTTATTTTAAAGACATTCAAATGAAAGTACAAAAAGTTGCGGATAGTGGACAACTCGGCATTTTTGCAAACGGCTATTGGGGGCATAAAGCATATAAGTTACCACCTGAAGTGAATTTGCTTGCTGTTGCTCATTATTTAGAAGCGCTCGATTGGCAAAAAGAAATTGTGAAAATTCATACGATTTTTGGCGGAAAAAACCCTCATCCTCACTATGTTGTCGGTGGAATGGCCACGCCAATTGATGTGAATAGCGATAATGCTATTCATGCCGAACGCTTAATGCACGTTTCGCAAATTATTGATCAGGCAGTAGAGTTTGTAAACAATGTTTACATTCCAGACTTATTGGCGATTGGCTCATTTTATAAAGATTGGACATATGGTGGCGGTTTAAACAACTATTTATGTTATGGAGATTTTTCAACAGGGGATATTCGAGACGTTCACTTATATCGTTTCCCGCGTGGTGTCATTTTAAATGGAAATCTTAATGAAGTGCTCGATGTCGATCCGAAAGATCCAGAACAAGTAAAAGAGTTTATCGATCACTCATGGTATACGTATGACGGAAAAGAAGGTGGCGTTGGTAAGCATCCGTGGGAGGGTGAAACATCGCTTCGTTATACAGGACCAAAGCCACCGTTTAAAACATTAAATACAGATGAAAAATATAGCTGGTTAAAATCTCCAAGATGGAAAGAACATCCGATGGAGACGGGGCCACTTGCACGCATGCTCGTTGGCTATGCTTTAAAGAAAGATGAGTTTGTCGGATTAATAGATGACACGTTAAAAAAATTGAATTGGCCGCTTGAAGCGATGCGTTCAGCACTTGGTCGTACAGTAGCGCGCGGACTTGAATCCATTCTTGTTGCAAAATGGATGCGTGACGATATGGACGTATTATTGGCGAATATTCGCAATGGAAATCAAATTACATTTGACCGAACAAAATGGGAGCCAAGTACGTGGCCGAAAAAAGCAAAAGGAGTCGGATGGATGGAAGCGCCGCGTGGGGCGCTAGGTCATTGGATTGAAATTGAAGATGGAAAAACGAAAAACTATCAAGCGGTTGTTCCGACGACGTGGAATGCTTCACCGCGTGACCATAAAGGACAAATTGGTGCGTATGAAGCATCTTTAAAAGGAACGCCATTGCTTGATAAAGAAAAGCCGTTAGAGATTTTGCGCATCGTCCATTCGTTCGATCCATGCTTAGCATGTGCGGTTCATTTAACAGATCTTGAATCGAAACAAACGACTCATATTCGTATTGGGTAGGAGGGGAGTGTATGTCGATCCCGACAAATCCAAAAATTGAACAAAAACGGACGGAAGTCAT
>OFGS01000060.1_pt1 | contig 32249 bp, 26 predicted proteins | sample 1521851 | NCBI WGS metagenome assembly OFGS01 (sample SAMEA3142070, study PRJEB24117) | hot springs metagenome
AACTGAGGATGTTTCCAACGAACGAGCGCTTCAACACTAAACGAACGTGCGTAGAAAGTGATTTTTGGCTGATAAAGCAAAAAAAGTTCTCCGTTTTTCACTGCTGACGAAAGGGCGTTTTCAAGCTGAATCTTGCGGGTAAAAGCGTCCGACATATGCGCTTTGTATGGTTTAATCCCGCTTGTTCCTTCCAATTTCGCAAAATATAACGCTTTTTCGGCATTGTTAAGTAGCGTTTCCGCACATAACTTTGCATCGTATGCGTAGCTTATTCCAATATGAATGCCGATGCGAATTTGTTGTTGAGCGATCGGATATGGCTCGATGAGCACCTCTTTTATCACGTTGGCGAACTGCTTTACTTCTTCCTGGCTTTCGTACGAAAGAGCAATTGCGAATTGATCGCCATTCATCCGCGTCCAAATCGCTTTTGGATGTATCGTGTTATGAAGGCGCATGCTTATTTGTCTTAATATTTCGTCGCCGTTTTCATAGCCGAGAAAGCTATTGATAAATTTAAATTGATGTACATCAACTAAAAGAATAGCGACACCTTCGTGCGCAAGAAGAAGATCGGTTAGCCTTTCCATAAATTCTGTCCGACTTATATATACGTTTTTATTTTCATGTACAACGATCGGTTCGCTCGGTTTAATGATCATCAGTTCAGTCCTGTTTGTTTCGTACGGGAACGGGAGGATGTCGATTTGTACAGGGATTGTTTCGCCGTCGATTGTTGTGATGGTTGGCTCTGGGACGGTATGAATCCATTGTTGGACTGGCTTGTTTCGGACGTCTTCGATCGTTGATGCTTTGAACATATGGAGAGCGACTGTATTCGCATACGTGATTTGTTGATCGGTACAAATGATGATCGCCTTAGGAAATGTTTCCACGACATGACGATGTAATTTTTCGCTTTGCTTTAATTGTTTTTGCGTTTGGATGAGATCCGTAATATTTAAAAGGCTAGCAAAGCCTGCGATAATGTTTCCGTCTTTGTTAAATAAAGGAGATGCGTTTACAGAAACGTATATCATCTCACCGTTTTTCGTTTTCATCGTTAGGCGAATGGCATGTAACGGTTTTCCTTCGCTTAATCGTTGTAACGTTTGATTGATATTTTCTTTATATACAGGAATAATGTCGAAAAGTGTTTTCCCGACAATGTCTTTTTGTTGCAGTCCAAATAAACGTTCTGTTTTTTCGTTGACGCGAATAATATGCCCGAATAAATCAAATAAAATAAAAGCTTCTTGCGAGTGGGTAAATAAAGAGTCAATTAGTTGTTGTGCTTCTTCTAGCTGTTCTTCTTTTTTTAGCATATCGGTAATTTCACGCGTACATGCGACGATATATGATACTTCGTTTTTTTCGTTCAAAAGAGGAATTAACGTAGATTCCGCAAAACGGATGTCATCTTTTACGTTCATTCGATCGCGAAAAGTGACGAGCGACTTTGTTTTGCATGCTCTTATATATTGAAAGTTTAAATGATTTGCGACATGTTCATCATACACATCTTCAATATATTTTCCTATATCTTCTTCGCGTAAATTCGCTAAATGGAGGGCTGTCGGACTAACGCGCACGTAACGAAACCGCGGTCCTTTTTCGACTTTCATTAAAAAAACGATATCGAACAATTGATCCATCATATGAAATAGCAATTGTTCACTTGAGAAAAGAGCGTGTGGCAAGCGTATTTTTTCTTCCACCTCTTTCGTCCCTCCTTTTACATTAGAGTATATGTCTATTATTGTCGAAAGATGTTGATTTTTCAATATATAAAATAGAGATAAATATTTTATTTAAAATGTATCATAATCGTCAAAATTACCTACTTTTATTACATACTTATTTTATTTATGATAATACATATATAAAACATTTGTTTGTTAGGGGGAAGATTATGAAAAGTATTAGGGGGAAGCTACTGTTAGTCATTATGCCTCTTGTCATTATTTCTTTATTTTTAGTGGCATATTTGAACCATCAAAAAGCAAAGCAGTTTTTAGAGGATCAATTTGAACAGACGGCTCAAGTAGAGCTTGGACGACTGCAAACAGCGGTCAATCAGTGGATTACCGATCATAAAAAATTAATTGAAGGATTGAGCAGTGAAGGTGGATGGGATGTTGTTGAGCTACAAAAAAATGAGACAAGACTTGCTCATATCCAAAAAACGTGGTCAACATTTGAGCTGATTGCCGTTGCTGATCGGAATGGAAAAGCGTACGCGAATGGAAAAGAATTATCCATTGGTGATCGCCTATACTTTCAAGAGGCTTTAAAAGGGAAAACGTCCATTTCTGATGTGATCGTTTCACGTGCGACTGGGGAAAAAGTCATTGTCATTGCTTCTCCTATTCGTGAAAAAGGAGAAATTATTGGCGTACTATTAGGGACAGTAAAAACAGAAGAAATAACAAACTTAGTCATTCACGTGGATGTTGGGAAAACGGGATATGGGTATTTAATTCAGCAAGACGGAGTGCTCATTGCGCATCCGAAAAAAGAATACGTATTAGAGAAAAACTTATTGAAGGAAAAAAATGATCAGCTCGTTTCATTGTTAAGACGGGCGTTAGATGGCAAAAAAGGAATGGGGATATATGAATTTGAAGGGATAAAAAAATACGCCTTCTATGCACCGATTGAGTCGACAGGATGGGGGCTTGTGCTTACTGTGCCTGTCGATGAAGCGACAGAAAAGTTATATTATTTAGCGATTTTATCGTTTGTTACGGCGGGAGTTGTTGTGTTATTTGCGGTTGTTATAATCGTTTTATTTGCTTCACGACTTGTCCGTCCGTTGCAAAAATTAAGCCAATTAACGAAAGAAGTAGCGAGCGGTGACTTAACGGTAACGATCGACCATCGAAGCGAAGATGAAGTAGGACAGCTCGGACAATATTTTCAACAAATGGTTCATCATATGCGCCATATGCTACAACAGTTGCACGATTCAGCTGAGCAGCTTCGTCAATATGCTCAAACGTTTGTTGTGGCAAGTGACGAAACGAAGCAAACAACAAACCAAGTGGCAGTGACGATGAGCGAAATGGCTCACGGTTCCACAGCAATCGCACATTCTGTTCAAGATGTAACAGAACGAGTCAATCGCATGATGAACGAATTACAGCGATTAATTGAAGAAGCTGAAAAGATGGAAAAAGCGATGGCAGAAGCAAAGCAAGTGTCGATACAAGGAGAAACGATTCTTCATACGATGAGCGAAGCGATGATGTCGGCAACTAAACATTCAAGAGATGCAGTTGAGGCGATGAAACGATTAGGTGAACGTTCAAAAGAAGTGAGAGAAATTGTTAATGTGATTAGTCATATTACATCGCAAACGAATTTATTAGCATTGAATGCTTCGATTGAGGCAGCAAGAGCGGGAGAAGCAGGGAGAGGTTTTGCTGTTGTAGCGGGAGAAGTGAGAAAACTAGCAGAAGAAACAGAAAAAGCAACAGATAAAATTGCGCAAATGATCCAGCAAACATATAGCGATACAGAACAAGCGATCGTGATTGTGACAGAAGGCAGTAAAGTGGCGAATCTTGCTTTTGAACGAGTGAGTGAAGCGAAACAAGCGTTCCAACATATTGCACACAACTTGACGAGCGCAAGCGAACGAAGTGATCAAGTGATCTCTCGCATTCATACTGTGCAAAGTGATACGAAAACAATTGCAGAGCATATGCAAGATGTCGCAGCAGTAACAGAGGAAGCATCGGCTAGCATTGAAGAAGTGAGCGCGGCAACTGAACAGCAAGCAGCAGCAGCTCAACAAGTTTTTGAACAAGCAAAGCAAGTTGAACAGTTAGCTGATGAACTGACAGAGATGATGAATAAGTTTAAGGTAAAATAAAAAGGCTTGTGAAAAGCCTTTTTATTTTACTTGTATATCTTTTTGTAATTCAACAACCCATTCAATACTTTGTTGATAAATCGCAAATGCTTTTGATAAATCAATGTTTAAAGTAGTTGTTATCTCTTTCAATTTGTTTGTATCGTTTGTTTCTAGTGCAATGACAAGATGATACAAAATGGAATACATACTCTTTTGTCCGTTTAGACCATGTTGAATCGCTTCATCGACATGTAATTCTTGCAATATTTCTTGCAGTGGGCGTTGAAGCAATAAATCAAGCGATGAACAAATTCCCATAAAAAATAAAACGTCTTTTTCATCGCGCAAGTGAATGAGATCTGCTAACTGTTCGAGCGTTTTCGCACGTATTAAACTATTTACAATGATTTCGTTTTTAAACGGTTCGTTTGGTTCTTGTAATGCTAACACAGTTAGCCAGCTTTTTAATTGGTTTGTTCCGAGTAAAATAGCTGCGTGACGAATCGATTTAATTTTTGGTGAATATGAAATAAAAGAAGCATTCACAGCTTTTAGTAAACGATATGTTAATGTTGGATCACTTTCAATTGTTTGAACAACTTCCTCGAATTCTAATTCATTTTTATTCATTTGCTGAATTAAAGTGAGGTGTGAAGCGTGTGACATTTTCGGCAATGCCTTTTCTTTAATGACAATTGGTTTACTGAAAAAATATCCTTGGAAATAACAAAATCCTTCTTTTTTCGCCTGTTCTAGTTGTTCCTTCGTTTCCACTTTTTCAGCGAGCAGCTTAATGTTATATTGTTCAATATAATATTTGAAATCATGATCGTTTGTTTGATTAGAAAGATCAATTTTTATAATATCTACATATGGGAGAAGGGGGATATATTGATTTGAACATACAAAATCATCAAGTGCAATCATATATCCTTCTTTTTTTAACTTTCTGCATATGTTTAGCAACTCATCGGAGTAAGGAATAGATTCTAAAATTTCAACAACAATCAAATGTTTTGGAAAATAAAAAGGTAAACCGCGCTTTAACAATGTTTCAGTAAAATTGATAAAACATCTAGCCCCATTTGTTAATCTTTCTATACCTATATTCATAAAACTATTGACTAGTACATCGATCGTCGCACGGTCTCCATCGATAGCATTGTAGACGTTTTGCTCCCCGCTTCGATACAACAGTTCATATCCAATCACTTCATCTTTTCTATTTAAGATCGGTTGTCTTCCAACATAAATGTCCATACGAATCCCCCAGTTTATAAAAAATGGTTAAATTTTGCGATAAGCTGAGAACGACGCTTGACGTCAAGCTTTTGAAATACGTTATTCACGTGGTTTTTGATTGTATGTTGACTTAAAACAAGCTCTCGCGCAATTTCTTTGTTACTGTATCCTTTCAATATGAGGAAGAAGATTTGTTTCTCTCTTTCTGATAACTGTTTGATTTCTAATGCGAGCAATTCGTCTCTATATTTTTTTTGAATAATAAGTGCGAGTGTCTCAATTAAGCATGTGATGTAATGATGGGTATCATTGTGATATGGATATGAAACAAACAATAATGCTTCACAATTCTTTATTTTTGTTTCTATAGGGAAAACCATCCAATTAGTTAATCCGTATTGCAATAACATTGGTCGTGAAATGTCGGCTGTCTGTTGTTTCAAATAAGATTCATTTTTATAAAAAAAATATTTTATATCCTCCGATGAATCGTATGAAAAAATAATTTCTCCATCAACAATAAGGACTGTTGGCTGAGCGATAGAATGTTCAAAACAAGAAAGTGTAGTTTTTAATAAATGTATACAGTTCAACGAAAAAATCCCCTTTCCGTGCAAGAAAAAAGCGATATGAAGATACACCTTCTTATCGCTAATTTATTATATTTATTTCTTTTTTTGTAAATAAATTTATAAATTTATTTAATATATGTTCATCCCATTTGATACCACTTCCACTCTTTAATATGTGAATCGCTTCATCTTTGCTCTTCTTTTGTCGATAAGGTCTTGTTGACATTAACGCATCAAAAGCATCTGCTATTGAAATAATCTTCGCCATAATTGGAATATGCTTATCTATTAATTGATTAGGGTAGCCTGTTCCATCCAAACATTCTTTATGGAAAAGAATAGCTGTAAGAATATCTTTATCCTCGATTTGAAAAACTGTTTCAGCAAGAAAGTGGCTTATATTCGGGTATTGCTGAATGAATGAAAATTCATCTTTAGATAACGCCCCTTTTTTTAATAAAATATAGTCAGGTATACCTATTTTACCAATGTCGTGAAGAAGGGCAGCCTGGTATAAACTGTTTAATTGGCGATCTTGCAAGCCAACTAGCTGTCCAATTTGTAGACAATAATAAGCAACACGTCGTGAATGATCAGCAATATATTTATGTTCATCGCTTTTATTTTCAATTTTCGCTAGCAGACGTAAAGCTTTTTTTGTCGGATCGTTGTATATATTTAAAGTGTGGGTGAGAATGGAAAATTCATCGGTATACACATTTGGAATTTCTTCACGCATCGCCCGTTCTCTTAAGGTGTAGATGGTTGTTTTTATATGTTCGGATACGGCGTAACTTACTGCTAAATAAAATATCACGAAAAAAGCTAAAAAGGCGATTGATATGATGAAAAAAACAACATGCTCGTTCGGATTGCTTTGAATAAACATACGATGAATCGTCAACACATACATAATTGATAAAGAAACGCCACCCACTCCATAATGGATGAATCTTTTGAAAGTTGACGTGTGTGGAAAATCTGACGCTATGATAGCACTTCGGTATCCTAGATGAAAAAAATAATCTACATCATATTCAATTACCTTCAGTAATGAGCGATTGATGACATAAAAAAGAATGCTGTGAAACATGCCGTATAAACAGGCAGATAAAAGTAAATGCATGCTAGGTAGTGAAATGAAAAATAGTAGAACGAAAAAAAACGTAAAACAGAAAAAAACAAGATACATGACTTTTGTCGAGAATCGTTTTAAAGAGTAAACATATTGATAAATATGACCATCATTTTTTTTATTTTTTAGGGACTGCAGTTTTTGTTCTTTTTTTAAAAAAAATGCGAGAAAGAGAAGCACCGTAATAAACCATGCACTTGTGATGTGAAAAAATTTAGAATTATTTATGTATGCCAGCACGCATGCGATAAATGTGTAACAACACACTACTCCGATTATAATGGTCCGTTTTGCATGAGCATAAACGTCCATGAATCCACCGCCCTGTTATGATAACAAAAGATGAATAAAGGTTTATTCATGTCATATTATAGTTTCTTTTTAGGAATTTTTCAATAAAAAATCCAAAAAAAGAAACAAAAAATGAAGGGAATGGTAAATGTGGATGATGTAAAAGTAGTAATTAGTAAAAGAATTAAACAACGACTTAAGCAATTGAATTTAAAACAAAAAGATTTAGCCGAACAAACAGGACAGTCGAAAAGCACGATTAATAAAATAGTGAATGGAACGGTAACGCCAAGAGTAGATTTACTTATCCCAATTAGTAGAGTATTAGATGTTTCGATAGATTGGCTAGTAGCGAATGAGCGCAAAAACAGACATCAACATAAAAATAGAATAGAGGAGGAAATTATCGAGGCTCTACGTCAATTGGATGAAGCGAAACGAGTACATATTTATTTCATCGTTTCCTATATTTTAAAGGTGCTTGAAGAGAAAAAAAAGTAGATCAGCGACGTGCTGATCTACAAATTAAATTGTTGAATAAGTTGTTGTAATTTAGATGAAATGCTAGCTAGCTGTTTTGAAGATTCATCTAGTTGTTTTGAAATGCTTGTTTGTTCATCTACTGAATTTGTTGCTTGCTGAATGTCATGTTGCACATCTTTAGCGTTTTCAACAATATTTTCAATTGATGCTGTTACTTGTTCAACGCCTGCTGACATTTGTTCAGTTGCAGCAGATATTTCTTGAATTTCTTCCGATACGATATTTGTTTTTTGGACGATTCGTTCAAATGTTTGAGCCGTGTCCGTAATCACAATGCTTCCTTGTTTAATATCGTCCGCTCCTTGTTTTGTTACTTCTTCTACTTCTTTTACTTGGTGTTGAACGCGTCCAATCAGATCGCTCACTTGTTTTGCCGCATCGTCCGCTTGTTCAGCTAGCTTCCGTACTTCTTCTGCAACAACGGCGAATCCTCTTCCTGATTCTCCCGCACGGGCAGCTTCGATGGCAGCATTTAAAGCAAGCAAATTCGTTTGCGATGAAATTGTGCTAATTGTTGCCACGATATGTCCGATTTGTTCGGAGTAAGATGTCAGATCGCTGACTTGTTTAGAAATAAGAGAAAACGACTGTTCGATTTGATTCATTTGTTTCACTGTTTGTTCAAGGTGCTCTTTTCCTCGTTTTGCTTCATCTGACATTTCTTTTGCGGAATCCGCTACTTCAGACGTCGACTCTGCGAGTTTTTGAACGCCAATAGCCATTTCCTCCATCGCTTTCATGCTTTCTAGCAACGCTTCTGTTTGTGAAGTGGTGCGTTCCGTTATTTCGCTCATCACTTCATGTACGTATGCACTTGCTTCACTATTTTGTTCTGCGCTTGTTGCGATGCGCTCTGCTTCGTCTGTGAGCAGCTTGCTTTCATCAGTCAATGTTCCGATTTGTTCACGAAGTTTTTCAGTCATTGTTTTCATCGCGTTTGTCAACGTACCAATTTCATCATGGTAAGGTAATGCTTCAATTTGGACGTTCAACTGACCTTGAGCGATTTGTTCAGCTGTATAGGCAACTTGACGAACTGGCTGTAAAATACGACGTAAAGTAAATGTAATAAACGATGAGAGCAACAAAACAATAAACAAAATTCCTATTACTCCTTCTATTGCTAATGTTTTCACATGTTTAAACACTGTATCAGAAGGAACAGATAACACAAGTGCCCACGTTTTATTGAACTGCGAGAGTTCAATTGGAGCAAAAGCTCGCAACACATCGCTTTGAATGAGTTTAGAATAAATTTCATCGGAAAAATGTTCTTTGTTTTTTATACGTTGTAAAACCGTCTTTTTATCATCTAATGTAATAACTTTACCAATCGCCTTTTCTCCTAGACCACTCGCAATAATTTTTCCGTTATGATCAATAAAATTCAAATACCCACCTAAAGGCTTTTGTTTGCTGACGAGTTCTTGTAAAAAGGATACTTCAAAATCAACTCCGATAATTCCTAAAAATTCGTTTGTTTTTGGATCGAGAAGCGGTAAAATGAGGGAAGTGAGCAATACGTTTTCTCCATTGATTTCATAATTGTATGGTTCAAGCAAAAGAGGCTCTTTTGTATTTTTCGGGATCAAGTAATAGTCCCCAGCCCCCTCTTTATCATAGTCGCGGCTTGCTTCAACTATAATTGTTCCGTTGCTCCGAACAACATAAGGAACGAAACGTCCTGTTGGATCATGACCTTCTGTATTTGCGTAGTCTACGTCTTTTCTGTCAAATTGATTTGGTTCCCATAGCGTGTAAATTCCTAACAGTTGATCATTATCTGAAAGGAGCTTATGCATATGTTCCAACACTTGTTCGCGTGTTAAACGGTTTTCTTTAGCAAATAACATATATTGCCCAAACGTACGTGTAATCGTTTCTGCATTAGAGAAAAGTGACTCAATGTCATTTGCATAACTTTTCGTCTCTGAAACAGCATATTTTTTCGTTAATTGTTTTTCTTCCTCTAAAAATTGATTCAATAAAATAGAAATCGCAGCGAATGCAATGATAGAAACAGTTGCGGATAATAAAAAAGCTGTTCGGAAAATTAAACTGCGATCTTTCCACCTTTTCATCTTTCTGACCTCCTTGTATAGTTCGATAGTCCTGCCATACCATCATAAAAGAAATGGAGTGGTCTGACAAGGGAAAAAGAGGCTATTTGGCCTCTTTTACAATTTCTTTATATACTTTCTCTTTATCGAAACCTTTTTCACCCATGCCGAATGTTTCGATGACGCGGTTGTTTTCGTCTAAAAAGTATGTGAGCGTCGTATGGATCAGCATGCCGTTTCCAGGATCGCGATATAAGAAGTCGAAGGCATCTGCTACTTTTTTCGTATCTTCTTCACTTCCTCGTAAAAAAATCCATCCTTCGTCATCGCTTTCCACTCCGAACATGTTCGCATACGTTTGCATCACTTGTTGTGTGTCGCGTGTTGGGTCAATGGTAATCGTAATAAATTCGACTTTGTTTTTAAATAGGCCGTCTTTTTCCAACCGTTCTTTTAGCTGTTTCATTTGAAATGACGTACTTGGACAAATGTCGGGACAGTTTGTGTACACGAACTCTAATAGGCGCACTTTCGGTTCCATGTTACGAAATGAATACGGTTTTCCCCATGCGGTTTCCATCGTCACGTCTTTTGGAAACTCCATTTTATCTTGTCGGTAAAAAGAAAAATAAAACATCCCAATGCCGATACAAATGGCAAGTAAGCTAAAAAAGCCAATGTATAGTTTTTTCAATGTGATCCCTCCCACTTTCATCATACATAATCAACGTGTCAATGAGGAGAATGGGACGTGACAATTATTTGAATTTTTTCGTTGTTCTAAATGGAGAATGAAAAACTAAACTAATAGTAACGATGGACAAGGGGGAAAGATCATGAGAAAAATTGCTTTTTGGACGTTGTTTTTGTATGGGATATATGCGCTGTTTTTCGCATTTTACTTATTTCAATGGACAGACTCTTCCATTCCAGCGCAATATAAAGGAACGAGTGCAGATCCGGCGACGTTTTTAACGAAAAAAGAACTCATGTTGACTGAACAGTTTTCCGAAGTGAAAAACTTTTTATTCTTTTTATCTATTCCGTATGAATGGGTCATTTATATATTTGTGCTACTGTTCGGCTTGTCGGCACGATTTCAGCAATGGGCGGAAGCGACGGTGAAACGGAAATGGATGCAAACAGCCATTTACGTATTTTGGCTATCGCTTCTTGTACAAGTTGTGACGTTTCCGCTTAGCTATATAAGCTATTCCGTTGCGAAAATGTATCACATTTCTACACAAACGTTTTCAAGCTGGATGCGCGATGAACTCATTGATTTTTGGGTAAATTACGCCATCATGGTCGTGATCGTTTATGTGTTATATGGGCTTATGAAAAAATTTGAAAAACGATGGTGGGTGTACGCATGGCTTTGTTCTATTCCGTTTACGCTTTTTTTAACGTTTATTCAACCTGTTTTTATCGATCCACTTTATAACGATTTTTATCCTTTAAAAAACAAACAGTTAGAAGCAAAAATTTTAGCGTTAGCAGAAAAAGCTAACATCCCTGCTGAACACGTATTTGAAGTAAATATGTCGGAAAAAACGAACGCGCTTAACGCGTACGTCACAGGCATCGGCAGCAACTCACGCATTGTGTTATGGGATACGACATTGGAGCGGTTAAGCGAAGATGAAATTTTATTTATTATGGCTCATGAGATGGCGCATTATGTGATGAAGCATATGTATTGGGGGATTGGTTTATATATTGTGGTGACATGGATCGGACTGTTGTTGACAAATCGATGGATGAAGCGGATAGTTGGGCGTTTTGGCACACTTTTCCGAATAAAAAAATGGAACGACCTTTCTTCCTTACCTGTTTTTTTACTTCTCATTTCGCTATTAAGTTTTGCAGCAAGTCCTGCGATGAATGCAATTTCCCGCTATGAAGAACATGCGGCAGACAAATATGCGATTGAGTTAACGAAAAATAAAGAGGCGGCCATCTCGACGTTTCAACAATTGACGCGTTCGAGTTTAAGTCAAGTACATCCACCGTATCTCGTCAAACTATTTCGTTACGGTCATCCAACGATTTTAGAACGAATTATTTTTTTAGAACAGCAGTAAACATATTTTTTTGAAAAAAATTCATAAAAATACTTTCTTTTCTGAAAATTGTGTTATATAATAAAGATGTCAAAAGGAAAATGTGTATTATAACAAAAGGGGTGAAACAAATCATAGCTCGTACATAGAGAAAAGAGCATTACAATCATTTGGGGGTCTTTTGTACGGAAACAGAGGGGTTACGATAAAAAATTAAGGGGGAGAAGGAAATGGCAACATTCGAAGAACGTGTGAAACAATTAGAAGAAAGTTGGCAATTAGATGAACGGTGGAAAGGGATTACGCGCCCGTATAGCGCAGCAGATGTCATTAAATTGCGCGGTTCGCTCGATATTGAATATACGCTTGCGCGTCGTGGGGCAGAGAAGCTTTGGCATTTATTAAATACAGAAGATTACGTTCATGCGCTCGGAGCATTAACAGGAAACCAAGCGGTACAACAAGCGAAAGCAGGCTTAAAAGCGATTTATTTAAGCGGATGGCAAGTTGCGGCGGATGCAAACTTAGCTGGGCATATGTATCCAGACCAAAGCTTATATCCGGCAAATAGCGTACCGCACGTTGTGAAACGCATTAACCAAGCGCTTCAACGCGCCGATCAAATTCAATATGTTGAAGGAAAAGAAGATGTTGATTATTTCTTGCCGATCGTAGCCGATGCGGAAGCTGGGTTTGGCGGCCAGTTGAACGTATTTGAATTAATGAAAGCGATGATTGAAGCAGGAGCAGCGGGCGTACACTTTGAAGACCAATTGTCTTCTGAGAAAAAATGCGGCCATTTAGGTGGAAAAGTGTTGCTTCCGACGCAAACAGCGATTCGCAACTTAATTGCGGCGCGACTTGCGGCAGATGTGATGGGAGTGCCGACAGTATTAATTGCGCGCACAGATGCAAACGCAGCGGATTTAATTACAAGCGACATCGATCCGCGCGACCAAGAGTTTATTACAGGCGAGCGGACACCAGAAGGGTTTTTCCGTACGCGTGCTGGATTAGATCAAGCAATTGCGCGCGGATTGGCGTATGCACCGTATGCTGATTTAATTTGGTGCGAGACGAGCGAACCGAACTTAGAAGAGGCGCGTCGTTTTGCGGAAGCGATTCATGAAAAATTCCCAGGTAAATTGCTTGCGTACAACTGCTCACCTTCATTCAACTGGAAGAAAAAGTTGGATGACGAAACGATTGCGAATTTCCAAGTGGAGCTCGGAAAAATGGGCTACAAGTTCCAGTTCGTTACATTGGCTGGCTTCCATGCCCTCAACTACAGCATGTTTATGTTAGCACACGGCTATCGCGATCGCGGCATGGCTGCTTACTCAGAGCTACAACAAGCAGAGTTTGAGGCAGAAAAATACGGTTACACAGCAACACGCCATCAACGTGAAGTCGGAACAGGATACTTTGATGAAGTATCGCTTGTCATTACAGGCGGTCAAGCATCAACTGTCGCCTTAAAAGGCTCAACAGAAGAAGAACAATTTACAAAAGCATAAAATGACATCCCCTCGAAAAAACGAGGGGATTTTTTCGTCTATTTATGGTATAATATTGTCGAAATGTGTATATAAGGGAGGGAGCAATATGCTTATCGTCGAGCATCTACATTTAACGCGCTATACGATGGGGCTTTTTCCGTTTTTTTATGACAAACATTTGTGGACGAAAGCGTTAGAGGAAGATGGAGAAGTAGTTGTGAAACAAAGTCCGATGGACATTATTGAACAAAGTTGTTTGTATTACGGCGCTAGTTTAAGAGGAAGGAAAGATGGATCAAAACATATTATTGGCACTTCGCATAAAGCACCCATTGCAGTCGAACCAACGAACGAAATTTTCTTTTTTCCAACGATCTCCCCAACGAATCCTCAATGTATATGGCTATCGCATTTACATATTCGTCATCATGAGCATGTTCAAGGTGGAAAAACGCGTATTACTTTTTCAAATGGGACGAGCGTAGAGATATGTATTTCCCATCATTCATTTGTGAACCAATTGCATCGCACAGCTCAGTTGCGGACAAAGATGAGCGAACGAATTGAAGCGCGCGAACGAAAAATGATGTATTTGTTATATTTGCGGGAAAGGGAATGGTCGTAATAGTTTTCTCTTTTCCTCTAAACTTGTACAATATAAACATGAGCACGTAGCAAAGGGGTTACTGTATGAGTTTAGAGGAATTAAAACAATGGTTTACGATCAAACATATGCTTCACATGTTAGCGGAATATCGTTCATTTGGCGTTATTCCGGGCATCGTCTTGCCGATGGCAGAGGCGTTTTTACCGTTTTTGCCGCTTTTCGTTTTTGTCATGGCAAACGCAGCGGCATTCGGTCTTTGGAAAGGATTTTTCATCTCATGGATTGGAACGAGCGCAGGCTCACTGCTCGTCTTTTTTCTCGTTCGAAAAGTTGGAAGACAACGATTTTTCTCCTTTTTACATCGCCATCCGACCATTCGCCGCATGATGCATTGGATTGAGCGTCGCGGCTTTGGCCCGCTCTTTTTATTACTTTGTTTTCCGTTTACACCATCTGCGGCAGTAAATGTCGTGGCAGGATTATCAGGCATTGCGATGCAGCAATATATGCTTGCTGTGTTGCTCGGAAAAATGGTGATGGTGTTTACGATTAGTTTTATCGGCTATGACGTTGTCGCTTTAATTCGTCAACCGATGCGCACTGTATTTGTCGCGGCCGCTATTTTTCTTCTTTGGTACGTCGGAAAAAAAATCGAGCGACGTTTCGCATTGCACGATGGAAAATAAGAAAGGATGAATGATATGTCTGTACGCTTTATCATCGGGCGGTCGGGAAGCGGAAAAACGACGATGTGTTTAACGGAAATCATCGAACAACTTGTGCATGAACCCGATGGCGATCCGATTATATACCTTGTTCCTGAACAAATGACGTTTCAATCGGAATATGCTCTCATGAACGCAAACATGAAAGGAATGATTCGCGCACAAGTGTTTAGTTTCACACGCCTCGCTTGGCGCGTCTTGCAAGAGACAGGCGGCATGAGCCGCCATCATTTAACGCAAACAGGCGTACATATGTTGCTAAGGAAAATTGTTGAACAACAAAAAGAACAGTTGAAGCTGTTTCGAAAAGCAGCCGACAAACGCGGCTTTATTGAACAACTTGAACAAATGTTGACGGAATATAAACGATATTGTGTCACGCCAGCGGCATTAAAACAAACGGAAGAAGAGCTGCGCCGTCATGCGACCGCAAACGAAATGGTGCTTGCTGATAAATTAAAAGATACAGCGATGATTTTTGAGCAATTTGAACAACAGATGGCTCATCATTATGTCGATTCAGAAGATTATTTGCGTTTGCTTGCGGAAAAAATTCGCCATTCTTCCTATATGAAACGTGCACGCATTTATATGGATGGATTTTATGAATTTACGCCGCAAGAATATATGGTGATTGAACAGTTGTTTATTCATTGCCCACATGTGACTGTTGCGCTTACGTTAGACGCTCCGTATGAACAACTACCAAACGATTTGCACGTATTTCGTAGCACGTGGCGAACGTATGCCCAACTGCGCGAAATGGCGCTACAAAATGGAGTGGCGATTGAAAAAGTAGAACAACTTCATGAAAACGTCCGCCACAAACATGAAGAACTTCGTCATCTTGAAGCACATTACGATGATCGTCCTGTATGTGTATGGCCAAAACAAACGGAAGCGATTGTCATTGGAGAAGCGACCACGCGCCGAGCAGAAATGGAAGGCATTGCTCGTGAAATCATTCGGCTTGTGCGAGATGAAGGATATCGCTATCGTGACATCGCTTTGCTCATTCGCAACGTTTCAGACTATCGTGATGTGTTAAAAACGGTATTTGCAGATTATCGCATTCCGTATTTTATTGATGAAAAAGAACCGATGCTTGATCATCCGTTCGTTGAATGTTTGCGCGCAAGCATCGAAGCGGTACGGACGAACTTTCGCTACGAAGCGGTATTTCGTGCTGTGAAAACCGACTTGTTTTTTTCGCTTGACGAGCCGATACATCAGATGCGCATGGCGATCGATCAACTTGAAAACTACGTGCTCGCTTCGGGCATACAAGGAGACAAATGGACAGAACATTGGACGTACCGCAAGTATAAAGGGCTCGAAGGGATCCATGCGCCACAAACAGATGAAGAAAAACGGTATGAGCAACAATTAAATGAATGGCGCAAGCTTGTCATTTCCCCGTTGTTGTTTTTACAAAAGCGATTAAAACAAGCAAAGACAGGGCGTGAACGATGCGAAGCGCTATATGCATACGCGGAACAACTTCACATTCCACAAAAGCTACAACGATGGCGCGATGAAGCGGAAGAGAGAGGCGACTTGACTGCTATGCGTCATCATGAGCAAGTATGGCAAGCATTTATTCATTTGCTTGATGAATATGTTGAAATATTAGGCGATGAATCCCTTTCGCTCGAAACGTTTTTCACCATTATTGAAACGGGATTAGAAAGTTTGCAGTTTTCTCTCGTGCCACCGGCAACCGATCAAGTGTTAATTGCTCATTTTGATCGTTCCCGCCTTTCCAACATTCGCTGTACGTTTCTTGCCGGAGTCAATGAAGGCATTATTCCGATGCGCAAAAACGATGATGGGATGTTGTCGGAAGTGGATCGGGAATTGTTGCATCATTATTCTGTACGCGTTGCCCCAGCAAGCCGCGATCGCTTGCTTGATGAGCCGTTTTTGCTTTATTTGGCGCTCGTTAGCCCGTCTGAACGTTTATATGTTACGTATGCGTTAGCGGACGAGCAAGAAAAAACGTTGTTGCCATCGATGTTTATGAAGCGGTTAACAGATATGTTTCCGCATGTGAAAAAAATGCAATGGGGAGCCGATCCGTTTTTCCTTCCGCTTCATGAACAATTGTCATATATGACAAACGATATTGCCACACTCGGTCCGTTAGTGCAGCAACTTGAAGCATGGAAGCGACAATACGCCATCGCTCCGATGTGGTGGGATGTATACAACACCTATGTGCAACATGAACAATGGAAAGAACGAATCGCGGTCGTTGTGCGTGCGTTATTTTATGAAAACCGCGCGAAACAGTTACGTAAGCAGTTGGCGAAAGAGCTATATGGGAAAAAAGTGAAGGCAAGCATTTCACGTATGGAGACATTTAACCGTTGTCCGTTCGCTCATTTTGCCGCGCACGGTTTAAAGTTAAAGGAACGAACGGTCTTTCAATTAAAGGCGCCAGATATGGGACAGTTGTTTCACGAAGCGTTAAAAGTGATTGCGAATCGCCTGCGAGAAGAACGGCTTCCATGGAGTGAATTATCAAAGCAACAATGTGAACAGTTGTCATATGAGGCGGTGGAGCAAATTGCTCCGTACATTCAACAAGAAGTGTTGTTAAGCACGCACCGTTATCGATATATGAAGAAAAAGTTACAGACGATTATGACGAAAGCCACCACCGTATTAAGCGAACATGCGAAAAGAAGCGGATTTGTACCGATTGGCGTTGAATTAGGGTTTGGTGAAGGGGAGTTGCTCCCGCCGCTTTCGTTTACATTATCGGACGGGACGGTGTTGCAGTTTGTCGGGCGCATTGACCGCGTCGATCAAGCAACGAGCGAACAAGGTGTACTTCTTCGCATTATTGATTATAAATCGAAACAAAAGACGCTTGATTTAACGGAAGTATATTACGGTTTAGCGTTACAAATGTTAGCGTATTTAGATGTCGTGCTTGAGTATGCGGAAAAGCTCGTTGGCACATCGGCGTTTCCAGCAGGGGTGTTGTACTTTCCGATTCATAACCCGACGATGAAACTGAATGAATGGCTTGAAGAGCACGAGCTAGAGAAAAAGTTTTTAGAACAGTTTAAAATGGGTGGCTACGTGTTAGCCGACAAACAAACGGTGCGGCTGATGGATGAACAAGTAGAGCCGGGGACGAGTTCTCTCGTTATTCCTGTTCGATTAAATAAAAATGGAACGTTTGCGCAACATTCGAAAGTGTTAACTGAGCAACAATTTACGATGTTGCGGCAACATGTCCGCCGTCTGATCGTCGATGTAGGTGAACAAATGGTTGACGGTGTGACGCATATTGCACCGTACAAACAAAAAAATAAAACCGCTTGTCAATATTGTGAGTTTCGCGATGTGTGCCAATTTGACGAAGGGGTCGATGCGGAACAATATCGCGTGTTCACACCGAAAAATATAGATGAATGGTTAAAGGGGTGATCGTGTGATTCCGCCAAAACCGCGAGAAAGCCAATGGACAGATGAACAATGGAAAGCGATTTATGCCACAGGTCAACATACGCTCGTTGCCGCCGCCGCAGGATCAGGAAAAACAGCGGTGCTTGTCGAGCGCATCATTCAAAAAATATTGCATAAAGAGCGGCCGATCGATGTCGATCGGTTGCTTGTCGTGACGTTTACGAACGCTGCGGCGGCAGAAATGCGCCAACGTATCGGAGAAGCGTTAGAGAGAGCGCTTGAAAATGAACCGCACTCGCTTCATTTACGCAGGCAGCTCAGTCTTTTGCAAAAAGCGTCCATTTCCACGATTCACTCGTTTTGTTTAGATGTCATTCGCAAATATTATTACATGATCGGCATTGATCCGGTGTTTCGCATCGCGGATGAAGGGGAAATGGCGCTGTTAAAAGAAGAAGTGTTAGAAACGTTATTTGAACAATATTATGCGGAAAACGATGAAGCATTTTTAGCTGTTGTTGACAAATATACGAGCGATCGGACAGATGCGGATTTACAAACGCTTATTCTACAGCTATATGAATTTTCTCGTTCCCATCCAAACCCGAACGAATGGTTACAACAAATCGTTCATATGTACGATGTCGAAGAAGGGGTGCGCGTCGACGATTTACCGTATGCCCATTACCTTTTTCAAGCGGTTGATTTGGCGCTTGAGGCGGCGGAACAACGTTTGGCGCAAGCGTTGCAAAAAACGAAAGAGCCAGGTGGACCGGATTATTTGTATGAGACGCTCGTTAGCGACCAACAAGTGATTGCGAAGCTGAAAGAGGCGCGTGCTGAATCGTGGCAAAAGCTACATGAAACGATCAAAAACGTATCGTTTGCGACGGCAAAAAGAAAGCCGAAAGATGGAGCATATGGCGAGCAATTAATTGATGAGGTAAAAAAGCTGCGCGAGCAAGTGAAAAAAGAAATAAGCAGCGTAACAGAAGAATTGTTTTCGTTTCAACCGGCGACATACGTGCGCCATTTGCGCGAGATGAAGCCGATGGTTGCCACGATCATACAAATGGTGCGCCGGTTTGCCGAGCAATTGCAAACGAAAAAAGACGAAAAAGGGATCGTTGACTTTTCAGACTTAGAACATTACTGTTTACACATTTTACGCGATCGTTCTGCGGAACATGAGTTCAAGCCGTCGGAAGCGGCTCTTTATTATCGAGCGCAATTTGTTGAAGTGCTCGTCGACGAATACCAAGATACAAATATGGTGCAAGAGTCTATTTTACGGCTCGTATGTAACGACGATGAAGCGACAGGCAATTTGTTTATGGTCGGCGATGTAAAGCAATCGATTTACGGCTTTCGTCTTGCGGAACCGTCGCTTTTTTTACAAAAATATGAGCGGTTTACGAAAGACGGCGAGGGTGGATTGCGCATTGATTTAGCGAAAAACTTTCGCAGCCGAGAAGAAATATTAGACGGAACGAACTTTATTTTCCGGCAACTCATGACGGAAACGGTCGGGGACATGCGCTATGACGATGATGCGGCGCTTCGCTTTGGCGCGCGTGATTATCCGGAAAAACAAGTGCCGGTCGAATGTGTGTGGATTAATGAAGCAAAAGAAGAAATCGATGAAGAGGAACAAGAAGATGTGACGGCCGTTCAGCTTGAAGCGCGGTGGATCGCGAAAAAAATCAAACAACTGCTTGCCGAGCCATTTTTCGTTTACGACCGTCGCTTAAAAGGAGAACGGCGTCTGATGTATCGCGACATCGTCATTTTATGTCGCTCGATGTCGGCTGCTTCAGCGATGTTAGAAGAATTTCGGAAGCAAAACGTTCCTGTCTATGCCGAGTTGTCGACAGGTTACTTTTCAGCGACCGAAGTGTCTATCATGTTATCGCTTTTGAAAGTGATTGATAATCCGTATCAAGACATTCCGCTGGCAGCGGTGCTTCGCTCACCCATTGTTGGATTGGACGAAAATGAGTTGGCGCGCATTCGTTTGGCGAAAAAAGACGGGGCATTTTATGAGGCGCTGCTTGCTTTTATCGAGCAGTCACAAGAGGATGAGCTTTATGCAAAAGTGAAACGTTGGCTTTCGTATTTATCGGAGTGGCGTACAGCGGCAAGACAAAAGCCGCTTGCTGATTTCATTTGGCAATTGTATCGTGACACAAACTTTTACGACTACGTCGGCGGAATGCCGGGAGGAAAACAGCGGCAAGCGAATTTGCGCGCGTTGTATGACCGCGCAAAACAATATGAAAAAACATCGTTTCGCGGCATTTTTCGTTTTTTACGTTTTATTGAGCGGCTAAAAGAGCGCGAAGACGATTTTGGAGCGGCCCGTTCGCTCACGGAACAAGAAGATGTTGTGCGCATGATGACAATTCATAAAAGTAAAGGGCTTGAGTTCCCGATCGTCTTTTTAGCAGGTGCCGCAAAACGATTTAATACGAAAGATTTGCGCGGCGACTACATATTAGATAAAGATTTCGGATTAGGGATGCGCTTTGTTCATCCGACGTGGCGCGCAAGTTATCCGACGATCGCGCAGCTAGCGATCAAGAAAAAAATGAAACTTCAAATGCTTGCGGAAGAAATGCGCATTTTATACGTTGCGCTGACGCGTGCAAAAGAAAAGTTATATATCGTATCGACGGTAAAGGATATCGAAGCGGAAAAGAAAAAATGGCAAGAAGTCACTTATACATCCACGTGGGAACTTCCTGCGTATGTCATTGAAAAAGCAAAAAGCTATGCGGATTGGCTCGGTTATGCCCTCATCCGTCATCCACAAAGCATTTGTCCGTCGAAAACGGTGCTTCCGCATACATCGCTATGGGAGATGCACGTTGTGTCAGCGCATTCACTTGAGCAAGAAGATGAGCAAGCGAATGAGCATCGTGACATCGTTGAAGCGATTCAACAACTGCAACCTGTGGCGATCAAAAGCGAATATGAAGAAGAAGTGAAGCGCCGCCTTTCTTGGAAGTATACGTATGCGAGCGCAACGACGTTAAGGGCGAAACAAAGTGTATCGGAATTAAAACGGCAGCGAGACATATACGGTGGACATGCAGAACAGCCGTTTCGAAAAGAAATCGTTGAACGGCCGCGCTTTTTACAAGCGAAAACGATGACGCCAGCCGAACGAGGAACGATTATGCATCTTGTGATGCAACATATTGACGTAACAAAAGAAGTGACCGTTCACGCAGTGCAGGAGCAAATCGCGCGCATGATAAACGGAGAATGGCTCACCGAAGAGCAAGCAAAAGCGGTTGATATAGAAAGCATCGTTGCCTTTTTTCACACTTCGGTCGGCAGGCGAATGCAACGGGCGAAGCGACTTGAACGGGAAGTGCCGTTTTATTTGGCGCAGGAGATGGAGGGGGAAACGGTGATCGTTCAAGGAGTCATTGATTGCATATTTGAAGATGAAGAAGGGCTCGTTTTAATTGACTATAAAACAGATCGCATATCGTGGATGAACGATCCTAAACAACAACTAAAGCGACGATACGAAGGACAATTGGCGTTATATCGTGAAGCGATTGAAGCGATTTGGAAAAAGAAAGTGACAGAAACGTACGTGTACGCTTTTGACGGTGCGCTACTTGTAGCGATGGGAGGGGATTAATTTGCGTATTTTGCATACAGCTGATTGGCATTTAGGGAAAACGCTTGAAGGGCGAAGCCGTTTACCCGAGCAAGAAGCGGTGATCGATGAAATAGTAGAAATTGTACAAAAAGAAAACATCGATGTCGTATTGCTTGCTGGCGATGCGTTTGATACAGTCAATCCACCTGCTGATGCGGAAAAGCTTTTTTATGAATCGCTTTCACGTTTGAGCGATCACGGAAAACGTCACGTTGTTGTCATTGCGGGAAACCACGATCATCCGGGGCGTTTAAGCGCGGCCGCTCCGATTGCAGCAAAACATGCGATTACGTTGTTAGGATTTCCAACGGATGTTGTGCAACGTTTGTATGTTCCAAAAACTAGTGAAACATTAATTGTTGCTGCCCTTCCGTATCCGTCAGAGTCGCGCTTGAACGAATTGCTTTCTGATGAATGTGATGAAACGTTGTTGCGCGCACGATATGATGAACGCATTCGCGCCATTTTTGCAAAAATGAATGCATCATTTCAAGAAGATGCCGTCAATATTGCAATGAGCCATTTATATGTTGCTGGAGGGGCAACGTGCGATTCCGAGCGCCCGATTGAGCTCGGCGGAGCGTATACGGTGTCGCCAACGAGCTTCCCTCAGCGCGCACAATATGTCGCACTCGGTCATTTGCACCGTCCTCAAGATGTGAAACATGCGGTCATGCCGGCGCGCTATTCCGGCTCACCGCTCGCCTACAGTTTTTCCGAAGCAGGATACAGCAAGTCGGTAACGATCGTTGACGTGCAGCCGCGCTGTGCTCCTGTCATTTCAGAATGTTGGCTTTCGAAAGGACGTCCGCTCGTGAAATGGAAAGCGACAGAAGGGTTAGCACAAGTGTATCGTTGGATCGAGGAAGGGCGCGACCGCGGGGCGTGGATTGATTTAGAAATTGATGTCGAGCAATCGTTAACGTTAGAGGAAACACATCGGTTGCGCAAATGTTATGACGGATTTGTTCATATTCGCCCGAATTACTTAAAAAAGGACGATGTTGTGCGTGAAGTGCGCACCGATGTCCCGATTGAAACGTTGTTTACGCGCTTTTATGAACGGCAAACAGGCGGAGGAAAGCCGTCGGAAGAGCTCGTTCAACTATTTTTGCAGCTCGTTGCTGAGGAGGATGAACGATGAAACCGATTCGTTTAACGATTGCAGGGTTGCATAGTTTTCGCCAGAAGGAAACGATTGATTTCGAACGGCTATGCGAAGGGGGATTGTTTGGCATTTTCGGTCCGACAGGAAGCGGAAAGTCGTCGATTTTAGATGCGATGACGCTCGCGTTATATGGAAATGTCGAACGCGCGGCAAATCAGACGAACGGAATTATGAACCATGCGGAAAATGAACTATTCGTTTCGTTTACATTTGAATTACAACATGCCGAAGGAGTAAAGCGATATACGGTTGAGCGCTCGTTTAAGCGCGCGGATGCGCTGCGCATTCGTTCTGTCGTCAGCCGCTTCATCGAAGAAGGAAACGAGCGCGTCGTCATCGCAGATAAGACGCGTCTTGTTGATGAACAAGTAAAACAACTGCTCGGTTTAGAAATGAAAGATTTTACAAGAGCTGTCGTTTTGCCGCAAGGAAAGTTTGCTGAATTTTTGTCGTTAAAAGGATCGGAGCGCCGTCAAATGTTGCAGCGGTTGTTTCATCTAGAACGGTATGGCGACGAATTAAATAAAAAACTAAAAAATAAATTGGCCGAAGCGTCTGCGAAGTTAGAGGCGATCAAAGGGGAGCAAGCTGGGCTTGGCGACGCTTCGAAAGAACAAGTCGAAAAACAAAAGCAAGCGTTGGCAGAAAGAAAAGAGGCGCTAGAGAGAGCGAAAAACGAGTTGCGTCACATGCATGAACGATATGAAAAAGAAAAACAATTATGGCAATGGCAATGCGAGAAAGAAAAAGTAGAACAACAGCTGAATGAATGGAGAAAGCAAGAAGAACGGATGAAACAGCTTGAGCAGACGTATGAACGAAGCAAAGAAGCTGAACGTCTTGCTCCGTATATTGAACAAGTAGAACGAAGCGAAAAAGAGGTTGCACATTGGCAACAAAAAGCAAGTGAACGATCTTTTCAATTACAGCAAGTGCGCACGATGTATGAACAAGCAAGCAAACAATATGAACAATGTCGTGCGAAAAAGAACGAAGAAGAGCCGAAAGCGTTGCAAAAGCAAGAGCAGCTGAAGCAAGCGCTACAAACGTTGGCGCTTATGCGGTCGCTTGAACAACAACAAGCAAAGCTACGCGCGAGTTTGCAAGAGATAGAGCAAAAAGAAAAACAAGCGCGCCTTCAGGTTGACATATGCACGAAAGAATATACAACATGGAGTGCAAAACAAGCGGAATTAAAAAAACAATGGGAAGAGAAAAAAGTCGACGTGCATGTGAAAGAGCGTTTGGAACAAGCAGATGAAAAAAAGAAGCATATTCAATTGCAGTGGCAAGCGCTTGAAGAAATAAAAAAAGAAAAAGAAGAAAAACAGAACACATATGAAGCGATGAAACAAACATATGACCGAGAAATGAAACAAATGCAACAACTTGAAGCGCGTCTAGCTGAAGAGTTTCGCCATGTAGAATGGTTGTATCATCGCGTCTGTGAGCGGGAAAAGCAAGCGATGGTGCTTGTCTATCAATGGAAAGAAGAAAAAAAGCAAGTGGAAGCGGCACGATTACATGATTTAGCGGCTACGTTAGCCGAACGCTTGCGTGATGGGGAAGCTTGTCCGGTTTGTGGTTCGACGCATCATCCGAGTCGGGCAAAAAGAAAACAAGTGGCGCTCGATGAAGAAGCGCTCGAACGGATCGACCGTTCTATTCAAATCGGGGAACAGCTCGTTGCGGCGATACAGCAAATAAAAATGCAAGTCGAACAGCTGTCACAACTCATGTTACGCCACCCTTTGCCACAACGTGTCGATGCAGAAAAAGTGAAACGAGAAGTGGAAGAAGCACCGCTTTCTTCTTTAAAAGAAATCGAAACGGAAGGAAAGGCGCTGCAACAAGATTATATTGCATGCCGCGACCGGATGTATCGCTATATCGAGAAATGGAACGAACAAAAACAAAAAGAGCAACAATATGCATATCAAATGGAAACCGTTCGTCAACAAATCGCTGAATTAGAAGAAAAATGTGCGGAACGGCGCACGCGCATCGAACAAGAAAAAAAGATGTGGCATGAGACGTATCCCGATGTATCGTTTGAACAAGTCGATGACATCGTTCGCCACCTTCGTGAGCGCGAACGGGAAGCTCAACAGTTGCAACAGCGCATTGAAAAAAGCGTGACGGTACTAGATGATAAACGAGCTGAATTAGAGCGATGGAAAGAAACGTATCAAGAGGTCATAAAACAAAAAGCAGAATGGACAACTGAATGGAATATGCAACAGCAACAATATGAACAATATAAACAAACGCTGCCAGAAGGAATGGATGAGGAGTCCGTAAAACAACAGCTCATTCGTATAGAGGAAACGTTACAACGTGTCAAGCGTGAAGAAGAAGAGGCGTATGCCCGATGGATGTCATTACAACAACAACTGCATACGTTGCAAGCGGACAAACAAGCGGCAGATGTTGCTTTACAGGAAGGAATGAAGCGAAAACAAGAAGCGGAACGAATGTTGGCAGAACAATTTAAAACGACTGTTTTCAAAACGGTGGAAGATGTGCTTGCCTCCTGCTTAGATGAACGAACGAAACAACAAATCGCTCATGACATTCAACAATATAAAGATGAACTGATGAAGTTGCAAAATGAATGGAAGCGACTAAATGAGGCGATGCGTGGCGTCGTCATGACGAAACAACAATGGGAAGAAACGATGCACACGTATGAACAAATGAAGCAACAAGTGGACGAACATATGCGGCAACTCGGTTCACTTGAAGCGATCGTCGCTGATTTAGAAGCGAAACATGCGCGCTTTGAACAATTGCAACAAGAGCGAATGCAACTAGAAAAGCTTGTCGGTCAGTACGAGGAGCTGCAAAAAGTGTTGCGCGGAAACAGCTTCGTTGAATTTATTGCGGAAGAACAGCTCGTTCATGTGACGCGCTATGCATCGGAACGGCTTGGCGAATTGACGAGACAGCGTTATGCGATTGAGCTAGATTCCGAAGGAGGTTTTGTCATTCGTGATGATGCAAACGGTGGTGTACGTCGTCCGGTGACGACGTTATCGGGAGGCGAAACGTTTTTAACATCCTTATCGTTAGCGTTAGCGCTATCGGCACAAATTCAGCTACGTGGGGAATATCCGTTGCAATTTTTCTTTTTAGATGAAGGATTCGGCACGCTTGACCAAGAGTTGTTAGATGTCGTCATGACCGCATTAGAACGATTGCGAGGAGAACATATGGCGATCGGGGTCATTAGCCACGTTCAAGAGTTGCATGCGCGCATGCCGAAACGGATCATTGTGAAACCAGCAGAACCGTCTGGAAAGGGAACGACGGTTCATCTTGAAGTGATGTAAAGGAGACGAGCGATGAAAGGGATGTGTGAACTGTGCGAGAGAGACGATGTCGTATTAACCGCTCATCATTTAACGCCGAAAGAGTATGGCGGAACAGAAACAGCCAAACTATGCCTTCCTTGCCATAAGCAAATTCACGCACTATATACGAACGAAGAATTAGCGAGCCGGCTATATACGATTGAACGGTTACAACATGACGAAAACATCGCGTCATTTATTCGATGGATTCGAAAACAGCCAGCCGATCGGTTGCCGAAAATAAAAAAGGCAACTCGGAAAAAGCGTTAAGCGTTGCCGACAACGTTTTGATCGAATGCATCCGCGTCGAGCGTATTTGTTAAGCTAATGCCGTTGTTGGCGATAATAAAATTGCCGGTGTTAAACGCTCCGGAACCGCCGAACGTTTTAGATGTGACTTTTGGTGACACATATAATGTATCCCCTACTTGCATGACGGCGCCGCTAGCGACGAGGTTAATTTTAATCGGACCGACGAGAGCGGGCATGTTGTTCTCTCCTTTCTGTCAGCTGACGAATATGTTTGACTCGTGATTTCGCTTCTATGTTTTTCGTTGAACCGATATGCACGACAGAGGTAGAAGAAACCCCGATGATGCGAATGGAATGAACAGCGATGAGCGGGCAATCGTGCAACGTATGGCGACAAACGTGTTCATGATCAACAGGTGGGAGCGGAATCGGTTTTGTAAAGATCGGAAAGGCGAGCGGAAATTCGTTGCTGTCGACATATTCAAATTGTCTTTGAACAGCAAGCGCTCGCCCAGAAAGACGAACGTGTTGGCTGTCTCCAATTTGCACGACGGAGCTAAAGGAGACGGCATTTGCTTTTAGTAAATGAACGACGGAAAGGCGGCTCATCGCTTTTCCTCATTTTTTTTATTGTTTTGTTTTTGTGGAAACGGACCGATAATTAACGATTCTGGCGGTGTGTCGAATGCGGAAGCTAATTGGATCGTTTCGCTATCGCCGATTAAGACGAGCGAGGCGCTCGCCACCCCCCCGATGGCGATATGACCGACCGATAGATGATGATTGACAACTGTCATATTCATTCGTTCGTCTCCTCTCGTGGTAAATGTTTTAAAAACGTTTCAATCGAATGTTCAATGTCTCGTTTTAAATAAGCGATAATGTTTTGTTGTAACTGTTCGTTTTCTTTTTCGTTTTCTCCATGTTGTCGTAAATAAAAATGAATGCGATCATCAATTTGCCGAGCAATATCTTGCAATATAAATTGGCGATATGTTGGATCAAGTGACCGCTCATACATTTGCTCGATGCGGGCGATAATGTGTTCTCCTTCTTCTTGTAAATATGAATGAACGGCTGTTTGAATGTTGCGAAAGAGCGGTGTTGGTTGTGGGATAATCGTTTGACTGTTTGGAACCGCAAAATTTTCAATCGTATCTTCCCCAAACGTGGCAGGATTTAGACCGATATTTAACGTTCCTTCTAACGTTTCTACTTTTAATTGATCAAAATGATATTCAATTTTTTCAATCGTTGTGCGCGGCTTTTTTTTTAACTGTTCGTATTGTTGTTGTAAATCATGTATCGCTTGTTCAAGCGATTGCATTTTTTGTTGTTGCCATTTTAAATATGCGTCGAGCTGTTTAAAGTAATCGTGCCACATGCGCGCTCTCTCCTTCTTTGTTAGGCCCTTTTATTTTCTAGTTTATGGCCGAGCAAAAAGAAGTAGCACTGTTTTATACAGGGGATTGGAGTGGGACGAACGGTCCTTCTTCCCCTTGAATGTTGATTTTTGCTTCCGGAGCCGGTTCGGTAAATTGTCCGGTATTGCTTAATGTGGCGAGCGGTTGCACCTTTCCGGTCGTTCCGATTTGAAGGACGGATGAGTTCGTGAGCGAACCGATTTTTAATTGATGAATGGAAATCGTTTGTTGAATATAAAAGTTCATGTTCCCACCTCGCTAGGCGTTTCCGGTAATATTGCTATCGGCAATATCGCGGTCGTTCGTATTCGTGTTGCTATATTGGTTGTAAATATGCAAGCCGTCTCCTGTATTAAATGAACCAGCGCCAGCAAATGTTTTCGCTACGCTGTATGGAGAGATGGCAAATACATCGCCGATATGAAACACGCCGCCGCTTCCGATGCTGTTAATTTGGACTGCTCCAACAATGGCAGGCATCGGCTATCCCTTGCTTTTTACGTTGCCATCGGCGATGTCTGGATCGATTGTATTTGTAAAGCTGATGAACGTATTCGTTTGTAAAAAGTCTCCTGTATTTCCACCACCAGCACCTGCGAGCGACTTAGATGAACTTTTTGGTGCGATTTGTAACGTATCGCCGAAATTGACGGTCGCGTCGCTACTGACGTTCGTAATTTTAATCGGACCTGCAATATAGGAAGGCATGGCCATCGTCCTTTCTCTCATTCTTTCCCTTACCCAATCATATGAAAACAATGAAAGAAATGTGCTCCACAAAAAGAAAGATATGCTATAATATTTCTGAAAAATGATAATTTTTAGATAAAAAATGGTTACTGTTCGTGATAAACTTATAAATATGTATGAAAAAATCTTATGATTATTTTATGAAAGTACAAAGGAGTGGGCGAAGATGATTCGAACATGATTCGAACATGATTCGAACATACAAAGCCATGCTTCTGCCCAGCAATAAGCAAAAGATGAAGCTTTTTCAATGCGCGGGTGTTGCCAGATGGGCGTACAATTTTGCATTAGCGCAACAACAAGAGTATAACAAACAAGGCAGAAAGTTTTTGAAAGACGGTAAAATCAGAAAAAGGCTAACGAAGTTGAAACAAACGAAAGCATTGGGGGGATGTAGGAATCAACTCTCTCGCAACGATCAGCAATCAGCAATGGCATAATGTTTCCTAACATCCATTATATGCATAAAGTGAAAAATATTAAAAAATAAATGACAAAGAAAGCTGTCGCGAAAGTATGAAAGGAACAAAATTCAAATTGAAGGAGGTGAATACCGTTACAGGAGAACGGAAAATATCAAGAAACTTGAATTGCTTTGTGAAGTTTGTGGGATAGGAATCGATTGCGATTTGAATGTAAACATAAACTTGAAACAATATGCCGAATATATCCTGTGAAACGACCATGTACTCATACGTTAGTGGGGAAGTCAAGCTTTCGGAGCGCACAGCAAACGAGTGTTGAATGCACTCCACAGCACTCTATTCCAAATATCATGAAAGCGTTAAAAGGTGTGAGTGCGAGGTTGCTGTTTAAAGAATTTCCTCAACTAAAAGAGAAATTGGGGGGAGGGAACTTGTGGAATCCTTCTTATTTTGTCGCAACCGTAAGTGAACACACCGAAGCGCAAATAAAACAATACATTCAAAATCAGAAAGCGAGGTGAAAGCCATGCTTGTTCATAAAGCATACAAATTTCGGATTTATCCAACCAAAGAGCAAGAAATCCTTATTGCCAAAACATTCGGTTGCGCTCGTTTTGTATTCAACCATTTCCTTGCTGAATGGGAACGTGCATACCGAACAACAGGAAAAGGGTTAACATACAAGGTTTGTTCTTCTCAATTAACAAACCTAAAGAAACAATTTGTATGGCTAAAAGAAGTGGACAGCATTGCACTCCAAACCTCGCTGAAACATTTATCCGATGCGTACACCCGATTTTTTCAAAAACAAAACAATAAACCACGTTTTAAATCAAAAAAGAACAAGGTGCAATCGTACACAACAAAGTACACGAATGGAAATATTGCCGTTGTCGGCAATCGAATCAAACTCCCGAAACTTGGGCTTGTGCGTGTTGCGAAAAATCGGGAAGTCGAAGGACGCATCTTGTCTGCGACGATTCGCCGAAACGCAAGCGGAAAATACTTTGTGTCTATTCTTGCAGAAGTAGACGTGCAACCACTCCCTAAAACGAATCGTGCCGTCGGGATTGACTTGGGCATAAAACATTTTGCGATCCTTTCAGACGGTACGACATATGCCAATCCAAAGTTCCTTCGTAAACTCGAAGAAAAATTAGCGAAAGCCCAGCGTATTCTTTCTAGGCGACAAATAGGAAGTTCGAATTGGCATAAACAACGAATCAAGGTCGCACGCCTACACGAGAAAATGACAAATTCCCGAAACGACTACTTGCATAAACTCTCGACCGAGATTGTCAAAAACCACGACATTATCGGAATCGAGAATTTGCAAGTGTCAAACATGATCAAAAACCACAACTTAGCCAAAGCCATTGCCGAAGTATCATGGTCAATGTTTACAGACATGCTCATGTACAAAGCGACATGGTACGGCAAGCAAGTGGTGATGGTGTCAAAAAATTTTCCATCTAGCCAATTGTGTTCCTATTGCGGATACAAAAACAAAGACGTGAAGCATCTTCACCTTCGTGAATGGAAATGCCCTTCATGTGGCACACATCACGATCGAGATGTGAACGCAAGTATGAATTTGAAAAACGAAGCCATTCGGCTTCTAACCGCAGGAACTGCGGGGCTAGCCTGCTCATTCTCCCTTCGTTAGAAGGGACAGCGCAGGAATCTCGTGGCTTCAGCCATGAGAGGTTCAAGCTTGTTACATTTTCATTGAGCGAAATGTTTGCTTTTCTTTGTTTCTTCCTTTTCAATAAAGTTATATGATTTTTTGGCGTATGAATATATTGGAATGTTATCGTGAATAGGAGAGAAGCGGATGAAGATTCGATCAATTGAACCGACACCAAGTCCCAATACAATGAAAGTGTTGCTCGATGAAGAGCTTCCATTCGGAACAAGCTACAACTATAAGCCAGCGCAGGCTGAACAAGCTCCTGAAATCATTAAGCAATTATTGAAAATCGAAGGTGTGAAGGGCATTTACCATGTCGCTGACTTTTTAGCTGTGGAACGGCATGCGAAATATGATTGGAAACCGATTTTAACAAAGGTGCGCGAAGTGTTTGGCGAACAGGTGGAGGATCTTAAAGAAAATGAATCGGTGCGCAATGAGCATTTTGGCGAAGTGAAAGTGTATGTGCAAATGCTTTATGGCTTACCAATGCAAGTGAAGTTAACGGACGGTCACGAAGAGAGACGAGTGGGGTTGCCGCAACCGTTTGTCGATGCGGTGCTAGAAGCGCAAAAACATGCGGGGAATATTGTCGTGGAGCGGAAATGGGTCGAAAAGGGGGTTCGGTACGGAACATTTGAAGAAATCGGCGCTGAAATTGTCGAGGAGTTGTCTGCTGCTTATCCTCCAGAACGGCTCGAGCGATTTGTACACATGTTTAAACAAGGCGAGCAGTCGAAAACGCAAAAACGAACAAGCGTTCAAGTGACCGAACAAATGCTAGATGATCCAGATTGGACGAAACGATATGCAGCGTTGGAACAGATGGCAGAGCCGACGGAAACCGATTTGCCCGTATTGGCAAAGGCGTTAAAAGATGAGAAAGTGGCGATTCGCCGTTTGGCGACAGCTTACTTAGGAATGATTGATGGAAAAAGCGTACTTCCGTATTTGTATGAAGCACTAAAGGATCCAGCTGTTTCTGTGCGGCGTACCGCTGGTGACTGTTTATCTGATATTGGTGACGTTGAATCGATTCCTGTTATGGTCGAAGCGCTAAAAGATGCAAGCAAGTTAGTTCGCTGGCGTGCAGCGATGTTTTTATATGAAAATGGAGATGAAACCGTCCTGCCTGCTTTAAAAGCAGCCGAAAACGATCCGGAATTTGAAGTAAGCATGCAAGTAAAAATGGCCATCGAACGAATCGAAGGTGGCGAAGAGGCGAAAGGATCTGTTTGGAAGCAAATGACGGAGAGTAGAAAGAGAGAGGAAGGGAAATATTGAGCCACTCTTCGAATATCGAAGCAAAAGCCATCCGGCGTTTGAAGTGGAAAATATCGAAGCAGTGCGGCGCTACTTGGAAGAAAAGGGAGTAGTGACACAAGACGAAAAAACCATTCCAGGTGTGACTCGCTTCTCCTTTCACGATCCGTTTCACAACCGAATAGAATTTCTTGAGAAACAGCAATAAAAGCGTGGGCAACAGTCTTTGTTT
>OFGS01000061.1_pt1 | contig 31885 bp, 26 predicted proteins | sample 1521851 | NCBI WGS metagenome assembly OFGS01 (sample SAMEA3142070, study PRJEB24117) | hot springs metagenome
CCGCCACTTTTTGTTCAAGTTCAATGAATGAAGATCTATATGGAAAGGAAGGGTAGAGTGGTTTCAGTTTTCATATTTTAACCAGTCAACTATTTCTTGGACGTATCCAAACGCCAAAGCAACGACTATGAAGATGAATGCGCCAGGAATCAATAGCCATGGGGCTTTTTCGAGTATGTAAACATCCTGAGCTGCTGTCAACATGTTACCCCACGAAGCGGATGGTTCTCTTATACCCAAGCCAAGGTACGAAAGACCAGCTTCACCAAGGATGTATCCAGGAATCGACAGCGTTGAACTAACGATAATGTACGTCGCAAGGTTTGGAATTATATGACGCCACATTATCCTTGTGTCTGGGAAGCCGAGCGCGATTGCAGCTTCAACGTATTCCCTTTGTCTTTCAGCCAAAATCTGACCGCGTATAATCCTTGCTCTTCCGGGCCAACCGAGGAACGCGAGTATAAAGATCAAAAGCATGTAAGTTTGTGAACTCGGCAAGTCAACTGGCAACACCGCCCTAAGTAAGAGCAATAGGTAGAATCCTGGAATAGCCATAAGAATTTCACAGAACCTCATTATGACTTCGTCTACAACCCCGCCATAGTATCCAGCGAGCGCCCCGAAGAAGAGAGAGAGTATAAGTGTCACGAAAAGACCTATGAAACCTATTGTCAGCGATATTCTCGATGCAAAGATAATTCGGCTCCAAACATCCCTACCGAACCTATCAGCACCGAAGATGTTTAAAGACACGTACTGATTGTTATCGTAATTGTCCACTCCGAAGAGGTGATAGTGCAATGGTATTACCCAGAAAAGATACCCGACTCGTTCTGGATCAGTCTTATCAGGTCCCCATGATCTTATGAACCATTTTACTGGATAGAACTTGTAATCGTAAGACACAATCTGAGCTTCGTCTAAAGAAATCTCATATTCATTGAAGTCAGTATCGTAATATTTGATACCAACAAGTTCTTGCTCCAGCTTGACGGCTGTAAGTCTCTCCATAGCTTCTTGCTCGCTCATGGCAAAGAAACCAACCTTCCATCCTTCGTTCTGCGCCACAAATGACCTTGCAGTTCTTGAAGTTGTAACTCGTTCATTGCGGCCCTTTTCAAGAATCGCGTTATCAACACCAAAAACAAGAGCTTCGACATCCTCTGTGGAGTCGTTGTACTGCACCCACTGACCATCTATTTGCGCGTAGCTGATAGTTCTCACAACAAGTTTTATTCCTTCAGCAAGGACAAATTTATCGTCCAGTTTTCTACCTTTTGGCAGATACTTTGGCACAATCGTACCATCTTCTTTTTGTTCAACTACATGCTTGTCGATGATCGCAATCTCTCTCCCGTCGTTCAGCTTTACCTTAATTCTGCTTGGGAAGAGCATAGATCTGAAATTCTGGCTGTAGTCAAGCTTGTCTATGTAACTAACTTCTGGGAGCACATATGGTGCTAAAGTCGTTTTTAAATCTTCTACTTTGTATTTCATCATCACAGTCGTTGGTTTTTTCAATGAATGGTTGAGATTTTGAGTAAATGGATTATATGGGGCCAAGAAATCAGCAAAAATCATTGCGATGTACATTACAATCAATACCCACATACCGAACATGGCAAGCTTATTTTTCTTAAATGCACGCCACATCAGTTGCCCGCGTGTCAAAAATACCTCTTCGAAATCAACACTCTCAGGAGCGCCAGAAGCAGGTGCCTGGTGTTCTACACTTTCATTTTGATTGAGCTTTTTCTTATCTTCAGCCATATCTCTGAGCCTCCTTACTCGTACCTGATTCGCGGGTCAACCGCTGCCAAGAGAATGTCACCGACTAAGTTACCAAGGACAAGCAGTATAGTCCCGATAACCGTACTTGCCATAACAACATAGTAGTCCTTTTGGAGAAGAGCCTGATATGTTAACCTGCCAAGACCTGGCCAAGAGAATATAGTTTCGGTAATAACAGCACCGCTGAGCAAACCAGACAAGCTGTAACCGAACATCGTTATAAGTGGGTTTATCGCATTCCTTAATGCGTGCTTGTATATGACAACCCTTTCGGGCATTCCTTTCGCTCTTGCGAATTCAACGTAGTCTTCGTTCAAAACATCGAGTAATGAACCTCTTTGATACCTCATTAATCCTGCAAATCCACCAAATGTTAACGTGAATGCTGGAAGCTGTAAACGCCAGAAGATATCTTTAAATGCATTCCATACATCGAGTCTGACCGTTTCTGGGCTGTACATTCCACCTATAGGGAACCAGCCAGTCTTAGCTGCCATGTACAAAAGCACAAGTGCAAGGAAGAAACCCGGTAACGCAAGACCACTGAACGCTACAACAGTAAGTACTTTATCAGTAACTGTATACTTCTTTAAGGCAGAGATGATACCAAGTGCCACACCTATAATCCAAGAAAGTACGAATGAATACAAAGATAAAACGAAAGTACCGAGCAATCTCTCGCTGATAAGTGCAGCTACTGACCTTCTGTAGTAGAAGGAATAGCCAAAATCGAGTTTGGCAAGTTTCCCAAGCCAGTAGAAGTACTGAACAACGGCTGGTTTATCAAGCCCAAGCTCCTTTTCCATAGCTTTTAACGTCTCTTGTGAAATCGATGGGTCGAGTTTGTATTGATCCAAAAATGTTCCAGGCGACAGTTGAATGAGTGTAAAGACTATTATCGTAATTATCCACAACTCTGGCAAGAGGATGATAAGCCTACGCGCAATGTATTTTATCAACCCAGTTCACCTCTCCTTTAGCTCCGAATATTCTTCGATACCAAGAAACCGCAATCTGTTACTTACAGTCAAAAATGATAAAATCCTTAAAAAAATCAAAAAATCTAATAATGGGCGGGCGAATGCCCGCCCGATAGTTATTATGTTTTCAGATCATTCTTCTTTGTAGAGCCAGTCAAGGTTCCATGTCGTTCCGCCAAGGAGTGTGATCTTAACGTTCTTGACGCTGTTTCTCCATGCGAAGAGCCTTAGTGAGTTAACTGTGTAAATGAGTGGGATATTTTCAGAAGCAAGTTTCTGGTATTTTGCCCAGTAGTCCTTAACAACATTTTCATCGAGAATTCTTACGTTTTCAGCAAATATCTTGTCAATTTCCTTTTCGAAGTCTGGCAGCCAGTATGCCTTTTCATCAACCCAGTTTGCTACCTTTGGTGAGAGGTTCCAGAAGTGGAGCGAACCGTCTACTGCCCATACGTTTCTTCCACCTTGCGGTTCATCAGAACCTGTTAAACCAATGATTATTGCATCCCAATCACCGACGTTGAGCATTCTGTTAACAAGCGTGTTGAAGTCTCCAGGAACGAATGTAATATCCATACCGAGCTGTTTGAGAGCAGCTGTTATAATGTTACCCATACCTTCTCGGACCGTATTACCAGCGTTCGTTTCGATCATGAACTTAACTGGTCTGCCTTTGCTGTCAATGAGTCTTCCGTTTTTGTCCCAGCTGAAGCCACCAAGTTTGAGTTCTGCCTTTGCCTTGTTGAGGTCGTATGGGTACTTTACTGTAACTTTTTCGTTGTAGTATGGAGATGCCATGGATACTGGTGACCATTGTTCGACTGCAAGACCGTTGAAGAGCGTATCGATCATCTTTTTCTTATCCATTGCATATGCTACGGCTTTTCTGAAGTGGACATTTCTGAACCATTCTCTCTTTGCTTCGTCTTTGTTGTTCCAGTTGAACGTTATGAATTGTGTACCATATGCTGGACCATAAGCAAGAACTGTGATATTGAATTTCTTTTCATTTTCTTTGAAGTAGTTGAATTCAGTACCTCTTGGCGAGTAGATGTCAACTTCTCCCTTTTCGAATGCAAGTTTTTGAGCATCTTGCGAGGAGATTATCTTGTAAACTACTTCTTTAAGGAATGGAAGTTGTGTTCCGTCTTTTGTCTTTTTCCAGTAGTTCGGGTTTGCAACAAACCTTACGTATTGGTCTGGAACATATTCTACAGGGATGAATGGTCCCAACCCAACGAGTTCTTTCTTGTTTATCGCATCAACTGTCCAGAATTCTGCAAATTTCTTGTTCTTTACCCAGCTTTCTGCTTTGTGTTTCGGGAATATGTACATTCCGCCGAGGTATCTGAGAGCAAGCCTGAATGGTTCTGGATAGTACATTCTGACTGTGTAGTCGTTAATCTTCGTCGCTTTTGGCAAGTATCCATTTGTACTCTTTAAAATGTCTTTGAATGAACTTGGAATGTCTGGGTTTGTGTAAATGTCGTTAAGCGTGAAGACGACATCATCCGCTGTAAGTGGTTGCCCATCACTCCATTTTACACCTTTTCTGATGTACCAAATGATTTCCATACCACCATCTTTTGTTAGCCTTGGACCATCCCATTTTTCAGCTATTGCTGGATAAAAGTTTCCGTCAACAGCTGACCTTTCAACAAGTGTTCCACCCCAGCTCATGAACATGGCAATGACATCTGAAGAGCTCGTCTCTTTTGAAACCGTATCGTTACATGTTCTCGGACCGCTGAGTGTTGGGATGATGAGAGTACCGCCCTTTTTACCAACCGCATCGTAACCTATAAAGTTAGAAAATGCAAAAACGAAAAGAAGCGCAACCAAAAGTGTTACGAGAACCTTCCTCATACCTACACCTCCCTTTTATCTACCAGGTAACACGAAACCTGGTGGTTTGAAGAAACTGATTTCATCGCAGGATACTCTTTCTCGCATATGTCCATTTTGAACGGACACCTTGGATGGAAGAAACAACCGCTCGGTCTTGCTATCGGGCTTGGAACGTTACCTGTGAGTATTATTCTCTTTCTCTTCTTTTCTATCGCCGGGTCAGGAATTGGAGAAGCAGAAAGCAATGCTTTCGTATACGGGTGAACAGGATTGTCGAAAACCTCGTTAACGTCACCCATTTCCACAATCTTACCAAGATACATAACGGCAACATCGTTGCTGATGAACCTTACCAACGCAAGGTTGTGTGAAATGAAAACGTATGTTAAACCGAGTTCTTCTTGGAATTTGAGAAGCAAGTTGACTATTTGTGCTTGAACAGAAACGTCAAGTGCTGATGTTGGTTCGTCAAGATATATGATTTCTGGATCAACGCTTAGTGCCCTTGCAATAGCTATCCTCTGTTTTTGCCCACCACTGAACTGGTGAGGATACCTGTCCATGTGGAATGGCTTTAATCCAACCATTCTAAGAAGCTCTATAGCTTTTTGATTGGCTTCTTCCTGGTTATTCACCATTTTGTGAAACAACATCGGCTCAGTAAGAATTTGTCCTACCGTCATTCTTGGGTTTAAAGAACCAATTGGGTTTTGGAAAACGATCTGCATCTTCCTTCTGAAAGGTAGAAGTTCTTCTCGTGAAAGTGTTGATATATCTGTACCCATTATCTCAATTTTTCCGGATGTTGGGTCAATTAACCTAAGCATCGTCCTTGCTGTTGTCGTCTTACCACATCCTGATTCGCCAACAAGCGCAAATGTTTCTCCTTTTTTAACTTCAAACGATACGTCATCAACAGCTTTAACATCTGCAATGTGTTTCTTTACAAGGAAACCTTTGTATATGGGGAAATATTTTTTCAAATTTTGCACTCTTATGACAACGTCTTGTGTGTTCTTATTTGGCATTTACATCCCCTCCGAATTCTACTGGGTTGAAACATCTTACGTAGTGCCCTGGCTCGAGTTCTTTGAATTCTGGAAGCTCTTTTGCACATTTGTCAAGTCTTCTCGGACATCTTGGAGCAAACGGACAAACATCAGGAACATCAATCATCCTCGGCGGTTGTCCTGGTATCGATTCGAGCTTTTCCTGCTTTATGTCAACCCTCGGAATTGATTTTAACAACATATTCGTGTATGGGTGCATTGGCTTGTGGAAAAGTTCCTCGGCCGGTGCAAGTTCCATCTGCCTTCCACCGTACATGACCATAACTCTATCAGCCATAGCTGAGATAACACCGAGGTCATGTGTGATAAATAAAGTTCCTGTTTTCAATTCTTTTTGTAGGTCTTTCATCAGCTCAAGAACCTGTGCTTGGATGGTGACATCCAACGCGGTCGTCGGTTCGTCGGCAATGAGTATCTTCGGATTACACGAGAGAGCTATAGCTATGACAACCCTCTGCTTCATTCCACCACTGAACTCAAAAGGATAGGAGTTCATTCGCTTTTCCGGTTCTGGGATTTGAACTTTGTCGAGCATTTCAACGGCTAATTTCCAAGCAGTCGCTCTGTCAACGTCCTGGTGTTGCATTATCGTTTCGATAAGCTGGTCACCAATCGTGTAGAGTGGGTTTAGAGACGTAAGTGGATCTTGGAAAATCATCGAAATTTCCTTACCACGGATCTTCGTCAACTCATCTTCATCCATTTTTACGATATCTTCTTCTTTTCCACGTCCTCTGTAAATAACCTGGCCGTTCACTATCTTCCCAGGATGATGAATAAGCCTCATTATACTTCTTACAGTGATGCTTTTTCCAGATCCAGTTTCACCAACTATCCCAAGAACTTCGTTTTCTGAAAGTTCGAAAGATACATCGTTTACAGCCTTGAGTACCCCTTCTTCAAGATAGAACCATGTGCTTAAGTTCTTAACACTGAGTATGGAACCCAAATCTACCAGGCCTCCTTCAAGTTTGACGTTCAATGAGTTATTTATATAATTGCAGCATGAATGACTTATATTTCCCCCTTGGCGGAATGCTGTGCTCTTAGACAGAAAATGAGGCAAGATTTTAGACTATTAGGTATTATATCATAATCTCGTTTTAACTTGCAACTTTCTAAAATTTGACTCTATAAGTGAAAATGTAGAGAATATTTTTGTTCTTAACACTTTTCACGTGTATTTTTTAACAAAGTTAAGTATGCTATCTTTTTAGTTAACTAATGCTGTCCTGTGGAGTTTTCTGGAAGAAGGCTTTCAGATATATCCCAATCTTGTTGAAAAAATCGTTCCTTACGCTTGACATATCGCCAAAGCTTTCTGAAATCTCCTCTTCTAAGATAGGTATTCTCAAAGTTCCTCCCAATGTTCTTATCTCTAAAAAGTACGTTGTGGAGGCACTTTCACCAAATACTGAAGAGAACAGTACTCTATCTTGAGTAAATCCCTGAGAAATGATTGATTTTGAGGGAATCACCTGATATCCAACAGAATGGTGTGTCATTTTGTAAACATTGAGTCTGTACTCGCTGATATTGAGCATATTATCCTTTATCGATAAGATTACGTAGTAAATAGGGTAGAAATATTTCGGAATCCCGTTTTTCGCTTTCACGTAGTATTCGTCATCCATCCAAGGTCTAAAAGATATGAATTCGCCAAGGATGGTTTCACCACGTTTTTTAGTATCTTCCACTATCTGCGCTTTAAGTTTTTCAATGTTTTCGTCATACTTCGATATTGGAGCAAACGAGAACAAATAAACCATCATCTCAAAAAGCCCGGTAATAATAAAAACAATGCTAATTCCCATCTTGGCAAACTCAACAATCATGGAGTATCTTGAAAATAGTTGAATGTTTGAAAAGTCCATGAAAAGAAATATTATGCCTAATATCATTAATATAAGATATTTTACTGGAAATTTTAGAAAAAAGCTCTTATCAGATTTACTGAACATCGAGAGACACCCTCCTCATCTAACTGAAGCAAAGTTTAGTTACATATTACATAGTAATGGTTCACTAATGGTTCACTGCTCCTCAACATTTTTTAAAAACTCTTCGTATTTTCTGTCTATTTCTTCTTTTTCTTTCTTAATGGTTATTAATTTCTCACGAGCCTTTGTGAGAAGAGTTATCGCTTTTGAATAAAGGACTACTTGTTTTTCTATATCAAGTTCTGTTGAAATGAAATAGCCTTTGATGGTCTCTATTATATCCATAAGCTCTTTAAAAGTGAGTTTCTCAATATCTGCTTCTTTCAATTCCAAAACTTTGTCGACAGTGATCTCTTCAGATTTCATGATCAAACCTCCCTTTTAACTTCCTATTTATATACTCAACATAAGTAATTTCATATAATTTTCGCATCCACCCTACCATCGATGAAATTGATTCTAACTGTCTCTCCCGCTGTAGTCTCTTTCTTAGACTTTACGAGTTTACCATCTTTCGTGATAAGCACACCACCCATAGACAAAACAACCATAGAACCTGCAACATTATCGAGCTCGTTTTTTACAGATTGTACCTTGTCCAATAAGGACAGGTAAATCCTGTCTAAGTTCGCTGAAAGTGTGCCATATAACTCCATTTTCGCAGTTACATCTTTTAGTTTTAACGAAAGGTTGCTATCAAAAAAACTCACTGAATTTTCGATGTTTTGGTTCATTTCTGACATTTTCAAATTCAAATTCCTCGAAACGCTTCTTGTAAAATCGAAAGAAAATTTCTTTTCAAATGCTTCAAGGTTAATAAGTCGAGTGAAATTCTTAGCACTGTCACTAATATTCTTTGCGTTCCTAAGGATATTACTCCTCAGCGTATCCCGGAGCGTATTGTAAGTATTGGATTGCAATTCATTCTCAGTAATCCTTATGACATTCAAAATATTTTGTTGAAGTTCTCTATAACCATTATCAACCTCGTCGAGGTAGTTCTTTATCTGTAGCGATATCTCCTTGGCAACAGCGGTCGGTGTCGGAAATCTTCTCCAAGCAACGTAGTCTATAACCGTTTCGTCTTTTTCGTGACCAATGCCTGTGAGTACCGGTATGAAATCGTTCATCCGCGCTACTTTCACTGCGAGTTCATAATCGTCAAAGTACATCAGATCGCTTGGTCCTCCACCACCGCGGATGATTACGACCACATCATACTTCTTATTTGACACACTACAAAACTCTACAATTCTGTTCAGAGCCGCAGTGACTTCTTGTGCTGTCGACACACCCTGCATCGAAGACTCGTAGAGGTGTATTACGGGCTTGTAGGCATCCGGAACCAAAAGATTTGAGAGGAAATCGAAATATCCCTGTGCAGTTCTGGACGTAACCACGGCTATGAGTTTTATAGGCTCAAGTTCCGACAGATTGTGAACCTCCTGCATCAACAAACCTTGTTTAAGAAGGTCTTCTTTTATCTTCTGTCTTCTTTTGAGAATGTCTGATTCACCTTGTGGTGCTATTGAATCAGCCCAGAAGCTGAACTGGAACCTATCAGGGTAAAAAGATAACTTGCCCTGAAACTCCCATTTCTTATGTTCTAAATCATAGATGCTTTTGACACCAAAAGCTGAGAGGTACTTGAGAATGCTACTTGCCACACCTTGCCAGACGTAAACAGTAAGTTCTGTCTTTTTATTTCCAGGACTTTCTTGCGAAACAGTGATGTAAAGCGAACCGTTGTACGGCTTTACTTTCACAACATCCGCACTGAATTTGTATCTTTGATTCAGTATATCCGTTTCCTTCAGCCTTGCATGGATATATTCGACAAATTCCCTTAAAGTTGGAAAATCAAGCAAATCACTTTGCCTTAAATTCTCCACTGCTTCCCACCACTGCCTTCAGAATTTTTATGTTACCTCGTGCATCAACGACTTCGAACTCCCACTCTCGCTCCATAGTCTTATATCCGTCGTTCAAAGTCTCTATTGTTACTGTATCATCCTCAATAGTAACTTTCTTGAGGTTGTAATCACCTTTCAAATAATCGAGCGTTTTTCCATCGTCTTCGTAGAAATATCCATAAACCTTCGATTTCTGGTTTGTTCTGAACACTCTCCAACTGATCTTTTTAACTTTCGGCATATCAACGTATTCTGTTGGTTCCATCGTTGGAACAGCAGTATTTACAATTTGGAAGGCGGGTATGTGTTCAATCGGTGTTTCAACAATGTTCCAACCAGCTTTGTGAACATTTCCATTGAAAATATTAATCGCCTTTTTTGGAAGCCATACTAATCTCTTCTGTGTGTTTGGTCTATAAATTGGTGCAACTATAATGCTGTCGCCGAAGATAAACTGGTCCTCTAAATTAAACGCTTCCTCTCTGGCATAATCAAGGAACATAGGCCTAATGAGTGGCTTTCTGTTCAGAATGCCGAGCATGTACTGAGTGTATATGTATGGCAAGAGTTTGTATCTCCACCTTATAACATTTTTGAGCAATTCTTCAACTTCTGGCCCAAATTGCCACGGCTCTTGTCTTGCTGTTCCAATAGCCGAATGGTTTCTGAACATCGGTGTGAACAAGCCCAATTGCATGAATCTTATAAGCAACTCGGCATTGACATCTCCACCGAATCCTCCAACATCGCATCCGCTGTAAAACACTCCGCATAAACTAAGTGAATTCAGTCTCACTGTCTCTTGGAGTATGTGTTCCCACCAGCTATGATTATCGCCAGTCCAGACACCACCGTATCTCTGGATTCCAGAATATGCCGACCTCGTAATCAAGAATGGTCTTCTATTTTCCTGTTGCAACATCTCCGAAGTTGCGCGTTGCATGTTGAAACCGTAGGTGTTTTTAACCTTCCAGTGCTCAATTCCATCGAGGTGTACTATATCGTCCCCATGTCCCCTTCTGCCTATTTCACCTATGCTTCCAAGCGTTCCGGCAAGATTTATTCCATCTTCAAGTTTAGCATTCCTCAACCGTTCCCTTGCCTCTTCTAAATCACCCTCGGTAGCAAATATAGCAATTTCGTTCATATCGTTCCAAAAGCCGTCTATTCCATCGTCTAAATATTTCTTTGCATTCTTAGCCCACCATCTTCGCACTTCCGCATTCCTGAAATCCGGGAATCTAACTCTACCGGGCCAAACAGCCCCTTCCAAATCTTTTCTATCTTTTCCCTTCAAAAAGTACTTATCTTTACCTTCTTCGAAGGCGAAGTAATCTTTCTCAACCTTCACACCCGGGTCAAGTATAGAAACTACCTTGAAGCCATCTTTATGAAGCTTTTCCAACATGTTCTTGTAATTTGGAAAATTCTCCTTGCTCCAAGTGAACACTTTGTATTTTTCCATATAATCTATGTCAAGATATATAACATCACACGGTATTTTCTTCTCTCTAAAATTTTTCGCTATATCGAACACTTCGTTTTCGTTGAAATAGCTCCATCGTGATTGCTGATATCCAAACGCCCAGATTGGGAACGCTATATTGTCGCCTGTTAGTTCCAGATACTCTTTGACGATTTCATGAATTGATTTCCCCTCTATTATATATTGATTGAAACCTTCTCCGAGGACTTTGAACGTCAATATCCCGTCGTTTTTTGAATTTAAATCTATCTCCATGTAGCCTGGATAATCAGTGAAACAACCGTACATCTTCTTCAAGTCCTTTGAGACAAAGATAAAAAATGGAAAACTCTTATAAAGAGGGTCGGAAGTGGGGTGGTGTGTAAAGTTGTCCGTATTCCAGAATATGTATTTTCTACCCTTTCTGTCCATCGGTCCAACCTTATCGCCGAATCCAAAGAAATATCCATCCATTATGTGCTTGCGTTTAAGAACAAGAAGAGGCTTTCCATTGTCTTGGGCCTTTTCAATGGCCACATCTTGAAATAGATCAGAATAGTCAGAAGACACTGACTTCCTTACTCTCTGCTTAATCACTGCTTCGCTATTCACCTTCGGAATTCCGTAGACTAATTTCTTTATCAATTTAAACTCCCTCCATTTTTCTGAATTATCATACATCAAATATCATATTATCTATCAATCTCGCTTTTCCAACAAATACTGCGAGCGCTATCAACACCTTTCCGTCGATTGATTCAACAGGTGTAAGCGTCTTTTCATCGGCAATTTCGACATAGTCAATTCTAAGAAGTGGATGGTCCAATATTTTAAGCATTTCCTCTTTTATTTTATTCACGTTTCTTTCCCCAGATTCAATCATTTCTTTAGCTTTCAGAAGAGACTTATATAACCTCGTTGCTTCTTTTCTTTCCTCTTCGTTCAGGTAGACATTCCTCGACGACATTGCCAATCCATCTTCTTCCCTAACTATTGGCATTTCTATCATCTCAACGTCCATATTCAAGTTCTCAACCATTCTCTTAAGTACCCTAAACTGCTGTGCATCCTTTTGACCGAAGTATGCTCTTGTCGGCTTCACTATGTTGAATAACTTCGCAACAACCGTGCAGACGCCTCTAAAATGACCCGGCCTGCTTGCACCGCACAGATACTTTGAAAGCTCGATTTCATCGACGTAAACTGAGTAGAATTGTGGATACATCTCCTCAACAGGAGGGTTGAAGACATAATCGACTCCGAGAGGTTCAAGTAACCTCAAATCTCTTTCCAAATCCCGAGGATATCTGCTGTAATCTTCATTTGGACCGAACTGTGTTGGATTAACAAAGATACTGACTACAACAACATCATTTTCTTTGCGTGCCTGCTCAACTAAACTGAGATGTCCCTTATGAAGGTAACCCATCGTTGGTACGAAACCTATCGTCTTATTTTTCTCTCTGAGCTCTTTTGTTATTCTCTTCATTTCTGATACCGTGTGAACAAGGCGCATACTTTTCTACCCTCCCTTCAGACAAAAAAAGAACTGCCATCAAGTAATCTTCAAATAATCCCCGTTACTTCGAGACCGCGAAAGTATGGGATATTTACTCACGATTTATTTCAAACGTATGTAATTTCCTCGCTCTGTTCTGGACACAACTCCTTTAAGCTCAAGAGTTGTCAGAAGCAACATCACGTGGGAAAACGCCCTTCCTGTGCGACTTACGATGCTGTCTATCGTCGATTCTTCTACTATTGATTCCAGAAGCTCCTTTTCTTCCTCAGATAACTCGATCAATTTGCGATGGTTCTTGAAACCGTAATAATCCAATATGTCTTGCGGTTCGGTAACCAAAAACGCTCCACTCTTAATCAGGTAATTAGGACCAGTCGACGTCTGTCTAAGGATATCGCCTGGTACTGCAAATATATCTTTTCCTTGTTCGAGTCCAAATTTGGCAGTAATGAGCGCACCGCTATCAATACTCGCCTCGGTTACGAGGACACCTTTTGAAAGACCAGATATTATACGATTTCTCTCAACAAACGTGTACTTTTTCGGTTCCTCCCAAGGTAAGTATTCACTAACAACGCAACCATTCTTTATTATTTCTTCGTAAAGTGATTTGTTGGATTTAGGATAAACGTAGTCTATGCCACTACCAAGCACCGCTATTGTCGACCTCTTTACTTTCAATGCTGAGTAATGCGCAACTGTGTCAACTCCGTAAGCCATGCCGCTTACGATCACAAAATGCTTTGCCAATTCTGTGGCAAACATTTCCGTTACAACCTTTCCGTAGCTCGTTATCTTCCTCGTACCAACGATCGCAAACATGCTTGAAGCTAAGAATTCTGAATTTCCTCTAACGAATAAACAAACCGGAGGATGAGTGATATGCTTCAAATCCTCCGGATATTGTTCATCCCAGTAAGTTATTAAAGATGTATCTCGATTCTTCGAGAGGTATTCCACAACCCTCGCTCTAACCATGCGATAGTCTTCTGAATTTTCAAGAATACTTTGAAGAGCTTGACTACCGTATTGAATATACTCATCAATCTCTTCTACGCCCTTCTTGAAAACTCTCGAAAGCACTGCAATAGTGACAGAATCGTATTGTTTCATCCTCGCTCCTTCATCTGCTATCAATGAGAATGAACAGAGTTCGCATTCTTATTTGCAAGAATCTCTTTTATCCTTTCTTCAACTCCATTCTTCTTGCCAGGCAAACACTTGTCGTATTTGTCACCTTTGGCAATTGCTTTCGCGTATCCTTCACATCCAGGATATCCGCAGGCACCACAATTTATACCAGGCAAAGCCTCAAGAATCAATTGAACAGTTGGATCCTCTTCAACTTTGAACTTCTCGCTCACATATGAGAGAAAAAGTCCAAACGCAAAACCGAGTCCTCCAAGTAGGACTGCTGAGTAAATGACCACCACACCGTCCACCTCCGAAATATGAGAAGAATAAATTGAAGTTGAATGAGAGTCACAATTATTATACCACAACAAAAAGAAAATCAAGGCAATGAATTGCGTAAAAAGAATGCTGTTATTTTCACATCGTCTAAGAAAAACCATTTTGAATTCATCGTTGCAGAGTGTTAACAATCCAAGCCTTGAAACTTTACTTTTGCCAAGGTATAAATGAAGAGCAGCGACCCCCCTATCCCCCCTTGGAAGAGTTGAAGAAACTTTTTCAAGAGACCCCCGGAATGTATCCGGGGGATTTGTTTTTTTGTATTAATCGCAATGGAATGTGTTATAATACACATGTGAAAATATAGATGTGGGGGATTTAATGGCCGGGATTGGGTTCGAACTGAACAAATTCCTCAAAAGGAATTCATTTTTCTCTGACATTTTCAGTTTCTTTTACTCTGCGAACGTAAGTGCGGGACCTTGGATAATGTCCTCGACTACACTTGTCATTATCCAGCTTCTTTTGCCACAGTCGCAGATTCCATTTTTCATTTCAGGGGTTATATACACTTTCATATTCTCCACAATACTCTTCGGTAGTGTGTCCACATCTATTACAAGATACTTGGCTGATTTAATATACAAAAAGGAGTTTCGAAAAATATACAGTCTATACACGTCTTCTATATTCTACGCAATTCTCTCTTCTGGAATATTCTTGACTTCCTTTTTCATTTTAAACAAAATAACTGATTGGAGACAGATATTACTCTTCTCATACTCCTTAATGGTTCTTACAATCATTTGGGTTCAGGTAATATTTATCACGGCAATAATGATATTTCTTCCTGTGGTACTGAGCTTTCTTTTTGGAAGTTTGATAAGTCTGCTATCGACGTTTTATTTTTTCAAGATTGGTGGAGAGTACCTTGCCTATTTGGGCTACAATCTGGGCTTTATGTTCATCATGTCTTTTCTGCAGCTTTTCATAAGAAGATACCTGTACATTGGTGAAGAGCAAAGTACTCAAAGCTTTAAAGACAAATATCTGCTGTTCTTTGATGCGGTAAAGGCCTATAAACCCCAAGCTATCTCTGGTTTTTTTTCATATATGGCGGCATGGGTCGATGACTTTATCGCATGGGCTTATTTTAAATACTCAGTTTCCAGAGGCTTCATTTTCGCACCGCAGTACGATATTCCCATGTTTATTTCATATCTCTTCATCATTCCAACTTTAACTTTATTTGTTCTTAACTTAGAAACCGTTTTCTACACGAAATACAGGGGTTTCTACCGCGCGATAGAGGAAAACAGAACGCTGAATTATATAAGGATAAGTAAAGATTCGCTTGACACTTCGGTCTATTCAACTACAAGACTTATTTTCTCTGTCCAGTTTGCTTTTGCACTTTCAGGAATAATACTTTCCAAATACCTTGCCGACGTTCTCTCGCTCTCAAATTATGGCTTAATGGCGCTTCGATTTGGTATCGTAGGTGCTGCTGCAAACGGGCTTTTTCTGTACACATCTCTTCTTTCTCATTATTTTGATCTTCCTAAAATTCCAATGCATGCTTCAATAATGGCATTCTCCATTAACTTCATCATTTCGTTATTCACAATCTCACGCTTTCCTGGTATAGGATTTGCAATAGGTTTCTTAGTAGCCATCCCTTACAGTATGCTAAAATTCAGAAAGGTATACTCCGAACTCTTGCGGTTTGAATTCTTGCGAAACGCTCCTAAGATGACTCCGAGAAAGGTGATAATCCATGAAAATATCCAAAGTGACTCGTACAGATAAGTCTGCCAAGAAAATTTCTGTCGATAGAAACAGATTTAGTGGATTCAAATTCAGAATTCCACATAATTTTGCCCCAAAATTAAAAGACATATTTAAAAAGAACTATTTGTACGTGTTGGAATTCATCGTTGGGTTCTTCATTATCTGGTTTTTTCATAGACTTGGCATACTGAGCTTTGAAATATCACTTGCTTTATTGTTTTCATTCGTTCTCGTATGGTCCGCAAGGTATGGTTTGATAACGTTTGTAATTGCAATATCTCTTTTTCAAACTTTTCTAATCCTGGATTATCCTGATTCTCCTGGTGGTATTATCAATTACTTAGGGGAAAGCGTAATATCGGTATCAACTATAATCTTAGGCTTGATAATTGGTGTCATAGGCGAGATTCTCAACAATCGAATAAGTGACTTGAAAGACGAGAATCGTAAACTCGAAATTGAAAAGAACAAGCTAATAGAGGCTTTAGAAAACATGAGGTTCGCGTTATCGCAACTTCAGATGAGAATCTACTTTGAAGGCGAAGGTTTAATTGTCCTGCTTGAAAGGTTAAGGGAATTAGAAATATTGGACGTAGATGAAATATTCACACGCGCAGTAGAAATCATAGCTGACTTTTTTGAACTCGAATCATTGCATTTTTACAGAATCGAAGATAATTTCTTAAGGTACGTAGCAGGCGTTGGTAAGAAACAACTCCCGAATGCGTTCGAATTAAAACATTCGAAAGTAGTTGAAGATGCAATTAACAATGGTTACTCTACGTTGCCTAAAATAGTGCTTAGAGAAGAAATATCATCATTCGAACCATGGTTCGCAGTCTCGGTTGGTGAGAAAGAGAACGCTTTTGGAGTTTTTATTGTGGAGGAAATCTCAGTCGAAAAATTTTCTGAGACATTTGTAAAATATGTATCATCGGTGGCTGGGTGGCTCTATGCTAACGCAAGGGTGGTAATGGAGCAGGAGAAGATTGCAGAGCAAAATTACAAGAAAGAAGATGGAACATGGGAAGAAACGTACTATTTGAAAAAGAAAAGCGTATTTCAAAAGAGAAAAGAAAAGTTCGGGATACCATACGAAGAACTCTGCATAATTTACAGAAAGGAATTACACGAAATCATAGCTAAAGTCTTCAGAAAGTCAGATATACTCTACGCAACAGCACGAGGAGAATATATCGTCTTGAAGGCACTCTTGCCTGTATGCGATGAACAAGGAAGAAAACGCGTAATGGAAAGGATAGCGAGCAAACATGAAGTCGAAATTTGTTAATGAAAATTGGTTTGTACGATTCTCAAGAACTAAAAATCAAAATACATCTTCGGTGCTAACAACGACAAACTTAGTACTAATAGGATTGAATATATTTTCCATCCTTACCGATGGTCTAAGACTTGAGAACTTCATAGTTATAGGAATATCAGCAGTACTTTTTTACTTGCAAAGGAAAAACATTTCCGAGACCTTCGTTTTCGTCCTCGCTTATCCCTTTTCTTGGCTCTTCTTCATCCCACTAAAAAACGAAGAGATAGAAGATTTCTTCAATATCCCAATCCCTCTGGAGATTAGACTGAATATTGAAGAGAAAATTCTCACAGCAATGCCTGTCAAAACTTTATTAGTTATTGGAAATCCCGACGAAAAAAAGGAAATCGCAAGGAACATATACAAATACGTCGTTAAAGGTATAGATATAGAGGAAAACATGAAATACCTACGCATGTTATTAAGAGACTCTCATATGGATGTTACGCTGATAGCAGGTCAAGTGCTTGAAGATATAGAAAACTACTTTGAGAGCAGGATATCGAAGACCAAAGACATCAATAATTTTGAATCATGCTTGAACATCTACTACTATCTCAGAACTGAAATTCCAAAAGGCATCTTGAGAGAAGAACTTAAAGAACTCCTGTCAAAAAAGCTAAACAATCTTGAAAGTAAGATCCCGGTGTACTTTGAGATGCTCTGTTACTTAACAGGCGATGAGAATTACTATTTGATAGGTTATGAAAAGACTCGAGAGCCTGTACTTTTAAGAAACTTTCTGTTGTCGAAACTTAGTAAGCGAGAGTACGACATAGTAAAATCACACCTGAGTCCAGAAACAAAGAGTTTGATTTGCAAATCTGAATCAGCTTGGTAAAGATGAGATGAAAGTTGAGGTGATAATATGAAGAATTTTCTTGATAGACACTTTATTTTAGAAACATTACCACCAAGAAGTAGTAATGCGGAAAAGTATATAGAATTCTGCCGAGAAGCAGTAGAATCAGGTGTGGAAATAATCGCTGTAACAGATCTTCCGATGGGAAGTGCGCGTGTGTCGCCGGTCGCCCCGGCTCACATGCTTGTTGAAAATAGCATAGAAGTACTTATGCACTTTTCCAGAACAACTCGAAACGCCATAAGGATCGAAGGTGACCTCATTGCAACACACATGCTCGGAATAAAGAATTTGTTAATCCTCTCTGGAGATGACCCGAGGGTGGGAACTTATCCATTCTCTTCAAGCATCGAAGATTTTAGCATCTATGATGTCTTCAAACTGGTAAATTTGCTCAACGAAAAGGGTGAAGATATAGCGGGCGTAAAGATATACGGCAAATTCTCTTTCAATCCTGGCGGAGTTTTTAGCCCATTCGAAAAAGATGTTAGCCAGACTCTCGAACGAATGGTTAAAAAGATTGAAAATGGGTGCAGATTTTTTGTTTCGCAGCCGGTTTTTTCACAAGAGACAATGGTAAATTTTTTACAAGAGACTGAAATTCATAAGCGCACGAAAATATACGTTGCTCTAATGGTATTTGAATCAGTTCAGCAACTCCAGTATTTTTCAAAGGTCCCAGGAGTATTTGTTCCTAAAGAATACTTCCACCAGAGGGACGATGAGCATTTGAAATGGTATTCTGTCAAAAGGACTATCTCTATAGTTGAATCACTCTCTAAGTACGTAACTGGTTTTTACCTCACATCTACAACAAAAGACTTAGATGTCATTAAGCAAATTGCCGAAGCAGTTTCAGCACAGTGTGAATGAATAATAAATAGAAATCACACAATGTGAAAAGGGTGTATTTAGAATGATATATACCGTTGCAATTTCTGAACTGTCGGAAAATAAACTTTTTCTATACACAAGTCAGGAGAATATAGACTTGGGCGAGCGGGTAATAGTGAATTTTAGAAAAAAGAAAACGGCTGGATACGTAGTTGCTAAGAGCGAAACCCTTAGGCGGTTGCTTGAAGATGAATTAATCAGTACATTCTTAGAAGGCCAAGAAATCTTATCGTCTGGTCAGTTAGACAAAATTTTAGAGCGAACTGATTTTGTTTCTTTCATAGACCAAGCTCGCATACGTGGCTACCTGAATGCTTCCAAAAATTATCAATATCCGATAGGAAGGCTCTTCGACATCTCCTTTCCGCAGAGTTTTGATAAGTATTTTACATTGTACGTTGAAAGTACGAGTCCATTGTTCAAATTCGAAAAGATGAAATTCGAGGACTTCAAGAAGATCAGCAAGTATAAAGAGTACATAGCAAATGGGCTCGTAAAGGTCTACCGTGATTTTGAATCGAAGGCACCTCGTCCCCGAAAGGACAAAGATGAGTACATCTCCCTCTCTCTTTCCCCATCTGAAATTGTGAAATTTAAACTAACGGGAAAGCAAAGTACGGTTGTGAATTATCTTTTAATACGCAGGAACGCATCCATCGATGAGATCTTAAAAGACTTGGAAGATTCTGGAATCGATAGGAATGTTATCATTCAACTGAAGAACAAAGGCATCGTGAAAATATCTGAAGGTTTAGAAGAAGCAGAAACCACAGAAGAGTTTGAAATTCAGAAGAAGTTGACTACTGAACAATTGGAAATTTCAAGAAAAGTTGTAGGGAATTCGAAGCATGAAAAGCACCTTGTGTTCGGTCCTACAGGCAGTGGGAAGACAGAAGTCTATTTGGAAGTTATGAGAACCGCTTTGAACCTTGGAAGTGTGCTTTACTTAGTACCTGAAATATCACTTACCGAACAGACTATCGCAAGGATAAAGGAAAAATTCCCCGAAATAAGGTTAGCGGTTTACCATAGTTACCAAACCGATTCAAAAAAAGTCGAAATATGGGCTAAGGCCGTTAAAGGCGAAATAGATGTGCTTGTCGGTCCGAGAAGTGCTCTTTTCGTTCCCTTAAAAAATCTAAAATTGGTAATCGTTGATGAAGAGCACGATGATGGCTACTACAACAACTCAGAACCATATTATGACATCCACAAAATACTCCAGCATATGCCTGTTACAGTTATATATGGTTCTGCGACACCACATCTTGAAACGTATAAGTTTGCAAAAGAAGGGATGTACAATTTTCACATGTTGAGCAAACGATTCAACGTTGAGCTACCTGACGTAGAAATAGTCGACTTGAGAAAAGAAAAGATGGCAACAACTTCGATTTCAGCTAAACTGCACGATGAGATATTGGAGACAATTAATAACGGTAGAATATCGCTCATCTTCACAAGGAGAAAGGGATTTTCGAGGGTTCAATGTGCTGTGTGCGGCTATTTTGTAAAATGCGACAACTGTGACGTAGCGCTGACATACCATGCCGACAAAGAAAAGCTAAAGTGCCATATTTGTGGCGTTGAAAAAGAATTAACAAATACATGCCCGGTATGCAGTTCTTCAATGTTCGTAGATAAGGGAACTGGAACAGAGAAAGTTGAACGAGAGCTAAGAACCTTGTTCCCAGGAAAAAGTGTCGGAAGAATAGATGCTGAGATAATTGATACTCCAGCAAAAATGAAAGAAATACTCGAAGCTCTAAGGGAAGGTAGATTTGATATAGTAGCTGGCACAAAGATGATAACAAAAGGGCTCGACATATACAGAATAGGGCTTATTGGAATTGCTGATATTGACGCGTTGATAAATTATCCAGACGTTAATGCTCCGCTCCGAACATTTCAAACGCTTGTACAAGTTATAGGCAGGGCCGGCAGAAAAGAGAAAGGCAAGGCTTTAATTCAAACTTACAATCCTGAAAATCCAGTCATTGTGTATGCGAGTGCTCAAGACGTTGTAGGGTATTACGAAAGAGAATTACTACTACGCAAAGAGTTGAATTATCCACCATTTGCAGATGTGGTCCATGTGATGTACGCAAACCAATCTGCTGAGATAGCAGGTGAGACAATAGATGCTGTAGTCGAAGAAATATACAAGACTGATGAATTTATAGAGATACTCGGACCATCAGAACACCCGATATTTAAGGCGCAAAACAAGTTCAGATATCAATTCTTTGTGAAAACGCACAAACCTGAAAAGATATTGCGGATAATTTCTCAAGAAAAGACAAAATATCCAGGCGACTGGATCGTACGCGTGAATCCCCCAGAAATTTAGAACTTTTGTGCGCAACACAAACTCGGAGCCTTTAAAAGCTCCGAGTTTGTATTTTTAAAAATTCAGTGTTTCCTTGAATGCCTTAAGATTGTCGAAATTGAAAGCGCTGATAACAACACGATTAATCCCCAACTCCAAAGCATGAATACTAAAGCCTCTTGGCTCATTGTTCATCCTCCTTTAACCACAGCGATTTTGATCCGAGTGATTAGTTGTTTGTCTTCTTCTCATCAATACCTTTCAAGCTCTTAAACACGACAATGAAACTTATAACAAAAACAAGTATCAGCACTACCCTTGCTGCGAAAATCCAAGGCACAAGGTTCGGATAATTCTTCGCAAAGTCAGGAATGAGTTTTAAATAACCGTCCTGAGCATAAGTAACCGTAGAGAACACAAGCAGTACTATTATAAACACTGGTGTGATAAAGCGCATTACAACGTTGTAGAACCACTTTGGCACTTTCCAGTAGCTACCTTTGTTAATTTCTTCTAATCCCTTGTTTCCAAAGAGCCAAACTGCTGCAAGGATTTCAATCAAACCAAGGACAACCAACAGGTAAGAGCCAACCCAGTTATCGAGTTCTGTCAGGTAGAAAAGTTCAGCAGTTTTTGTTAGTATTGGCTCAAGAGCAACTGGCAATCCACCGAGAACATAAAGTATGAATATCAACAAAGATCCTGTCTTCCTGTTAACGTTGAACTGCTCTTCCAAAAATGCAACAAGATAGTTGAACATGGCGATAGAACTTGTTATACCTGCAAAGAAGAGCAGCAAGAACCAAAATGTTCCAAAAATTGAACCACCTGTCATGGTTCTGAATACGTTTGGCAAGGCTATGAAAGATAGTCCAACCCCGCTCTTAAGTCCGTCTGTACCCAAGAATGTGAACGCTATAGGGATGACTATGGTACCGGCAAGAATAACCTCGGCAAATTCGTTCAAGGAAGCGGTTGCAACTGCTGAGGTTGTTATGTCATCCTTCTCGTTCAGATATGAAGCATAGTTCTGGATTATTCCCATACCCAACGACAGTGTGAAGAAGATCTGACCTGCTGCGGCCAAGGTTGCTGACCAGCTCAATTCGTTCCACCTTGGCTGCCATAAAAAGTCCAGACCTTTGATTGGCGTCCATTCAGGTTTAACTGGAGAGCCCAACGTCAACGTCCTTATCAGAAGGATTATCGCAAAGATGTATATCATCGGCATTGCTATTTTTGCAAGTCTTTCCAAACCTTTCTGGATACCACCTCTTGTTATGTAGAAGAGAAGCCCCAACGTTATCAACCAAAAAATAAAAACAGTATACGGATTTTGAATATAGCTCACGAAATAACCCGCTGTATCAACAGATGGATCCATGTAATTTCCCGTAGCGGTCAGCCATGCATAACCAAGTGTCCAGCCGATTACGTGGTTGTAGTACGAATTTAGTAAAACAACTATGGATAGCGCGAGTGCACCAGCAAAAGCCCCAAGGAATCTCGCAAACTTCTTCGACGAACCGTGCTCTGCTTGCAAATAGACCATAGGACCAATCGTACCGAACCCGTACCGACCACCATATCTTCCCTGTGCCCACTCTATAATGAGTAGTGGAATACCCATGAAAATTAGTGCGGTGAAATAAGGAATCATGAACGCACCGCCACCGTTCTTCGCTGCTTGATATGGGAAGCGCCAGAAATTCCCAAGTCCTATAGCGTTTCCCGCCATCGCTAAGATCAAACCAAGCTTGCTACCCCAGTGCTCTCTCTTCAAGGCCCACACCTCCTAAATAAAAAGTCAGGAAAATAAGCGGATACTAAGAACATAATAATAACATAAAGCCGAGGAGTTATCAATAAAATACTTATAAAAAATATCACACTAATTGTGCCTTAGCTTTCTAAAGTTTTCAATCACCAATAAAGTTAATCATTACTAATTTTCTCGCGTGTTGTTAACAAAGAGAGAAAAATCTCTTAGTTAATTGAATCATATTGAAACCTGTAAAAATTGAAAAAAATCCCTTTGCCACTTAGAGCAAAGGGATTTGATTATTTTTAATTTATTATTAAATTCTGTGGAAACTATCATTTGAACATCTCATCAAAGTAAGCTATAATAAACTTCCGCCTTTCGTACATAAAGTTCTTAAGCCACCCAACTTCTTCTTTCCAAAAACTCGGTTCTGGTGTGCCATACCTTTTAGCATGAAGCTCTATTTCAGGCTCCAACATGTTTTCGTATCTTGAGATTATGTTTTCGACTCGTTCTGGTTTGAAAACTTCGTTTAAAATATATTCGAATCTCTGAACGAACTTATTCTTGAAAGATTCATTCTCAAGTAGTTTTCGTAGCAGCAGTGTTGCCTCTTCTCGCATCGTCCACGGCACGTTCGGATCTCCATACAGAGCTACTTTCAAGGTGTTGTGCGACGGTTCCCAGAAAGCCAAGTCCATATCGTACATCATGTACCTCCACTTTCCATCGCCGAACGGACTATTCTCTTTTTCGAGTACTCGCCACATCCGCTCGTTGTTGCCCGGCCAATCCGTGTTTGCCGATATAATTTCGGTAATCTTAAAGTCTATAAAATTATCTATATCGAGCATACTGGAAACTACACGATAATTTTCATCTTTGCGCATATCATTGTTCCTTACAAATTCCAATAAGTCCAAGAAACTTTGTTGATCCCCTTCTTTGCCATCCTGAATAGAAAGATCATAGTTGATTATAACGGTGTTCTTCTCATTCACCTTGTGTTTAACCTGCAGAAACCTCTGGTCATAATATTCTGAGAGATATAGTATTCCCCAGTACTCACCATTTATATAATGTACAACAGGATAACTATCTTGGGTGTCAAACCCTAATCCCTTCACTACTTCCTGAACGACAGGATCTCTCATATATGTATACTCATAATCATTTCCTGAGTTTCTCAACAACAACTTTTTGTACCCTACACGCCCGAAAAACGGATATGTAAATTCCTTTTCCTTGTTACGAGCGTACAGTCTTATCGACTTTATTGGAAAGCTCCGTGTGAACTCTCCGTGTATCCTAATACCAATATCTGTTCTGTATAGCAACTTACTATTTTCGAAATACTCCAACACGCCTGTACGTTCCCATTCACTACCTCTCTGGTGGTAATTCCCCGTCCAGTATGGATTGTTCGGGTCAAACAATTTTCCTGGAACGTAAATTCCTCTCTCATAATCAAACATATCGTCGGGATTGACTATTATAGATACCACTGGCAATGTATGCCTAATCCCCACGAAATACGTCCGTGATGTAGAGTCAACAACTTTACCGTCGACAACTTCAATAATCCTTAAAACAGTACCTTTCTTGAGTTCTCCGGAAGGCTCTTTCCAGATAGGAGACGTTGGAATGTACATCAGTTTGTTGTCTTTTCTCTCAGTAATATGTATAGGTTTCGTGTAGGTATATGTGTTGGGATTTCCCAGAACTGGCTCACTTCCATCCAATGTGTAGTAAACACTCCCACTCAGGGTGGAATTAATACTCACATAGAATTCTGAATCGTAAAACCCAGCGTCATGTGAAACAACTAACTTTGGAAACACAAGCGTTGAGAACAGGAAAAACAAAAATAAAATGAGCATCCTGGAAATTTTGTAAAACATTCAAACACCCTCTTTCTTAAAAAAGAACCTATCAATTTCTGTATGCTCGTATCCAGAAAACATACTCAAAACTACCGCCAACCACTTTAATGTTTTCGAACTTAGCTATTTTTTCAAGCGCCAAATTATTAACCTCATATCTCGGTGTTATGACGATATCATATCCTTCTTCCTCAGCTCTGAAACCTACCTCATATCTTCCAGCAATGGATTCATCTACATACCCGGCAGAATGTATGTTTTCCATCTTCAGTGTAGAAATCTTATGTCCACCACTTATGTACCTTCGCACAGCCTTTTCAACTAACTTCAATTCATTGTAGATCTCTTCAGCATCAGGATCCTCATCCAGATCTACTTTTGTTTCAGATCCATCTTCAGTTTTGTCAAATACTAATATAGGTATCAACGTACTATCGGTACTCTCCTTCTGAGTTTTCAGATTATCTTGTCCAAGATTATCCAATTTTGAATCTTGTTCTGGTAACATTTTGGAAGATGGATTTTCATCATCTAAAGCCACTGTGGTTTTATCATCTACGCTTTCTTCATTCTTTTGACTGGCTTCTAACATTTTTTGTTCATTTAGAGAATCCTGAACTTTCAATTCTTCACCTTTACTCTGTGAATAGTCCCATGTAATTTCCCTTCTTGAGTTGAGCGATATAAGGATAACTAAAAATATCAACACCGCAATCAGCACAATCTTTCCAAGTTCGCTCACAAAACCCCCCCTTTAAATATAAGCTAAACATTCAAAAATCTTATCTTGGCGTTGTTTCTCTCTTAACCACTAAGAAAGAAACTATCAGGAAGCCACACGTTAATGTTGTGATGACAGCTGAATTTTTCAGAAACATTTGCATATTTACGCTTCCTGCACCGAAAAGTTGTTCAAGCCTTAGTAGGTACACCGAATTGTATATAGGCACAAAATTCAACATATTTCTCACAAATCTTGGCAGTGAACTTATTGATGTAAGTATACCACTCGAAAAGATTAGGAGAATGCTGAGTGCTGTTCCAAGAAGGTTTGAAATTAGGTAATTCCTGGAGAGGCTTGAGACAAAAATACCGAGCGCGGAGTGAAAGAGCGAAGTGAATAGTATTAAGACAAGAACATCGTTAACGCTTACTGACATATCTGAAGGAAGAAAAACTAAATAAGCCACCAATCCAGATATGCATGAAATTGCCACAGTAACAAGAAACTTAGAGAGAAAATACTGAGAAAATCTGGCCTTTCCAACAGAAATTACTCTAATGAATTTCGTTTCCTTGTCACCTACAAAAGTACTTGCACCTATCATTAAAGCCACAAACATGGTTATTAACAATATAAGACTCGGGGCGAAAACACGGTCGAAATCGAGATCATTTTCAGTTACAAGTTTTGGGGCAGGAACGCTTGAAGAAGTATACATCTGTTGCAAAACTTTCGGATTAAAGAACGGCCCGCCGCTGAGGTCTTCAAACATTTTTTGAAAGACAAGATAAGCCGCAGCCGAAAGCTGCGTGTCTACAGGGCTTGGAATGTACTTTATCTCGGTTTGCCTCCCGGTGAAAAGTCCATTAGTAAATCCATTTGGAATAACAACAACTGCATGTAGTTCGCCTTTTTTCAAAAGTTCAAGATAATCCTTCCCAACGTACTGAATCGTTCCACCTCTGAAAAGCGACATAACAACACCAACTGTAAACTTAGAAAGAGGCGATTTGTCTTCACTGTAAACACCTACTTTTAGATTGCTTGAAGCAAGTGAATTAAAGAAAATTCCACCAATTAGCACAAATAGTACTGGAATAACGAAAAGAACAATATAAGTTGAAGGCTTAACAAAAATTCTTTTAAGCTCGTATTTTATAAATTGCATAGAGCCTCTCCATCACCTTTCTTAAAAATTAATCTGAAATTGCAGAGAGATGCTGTAACCGATGGTAGCTCTTTCTATGTTGGTTGTTGTATCAACAAGTTCTAAGTTGGGCATGAAGGGACCGTAGAGTGCCGTGGATATATAATAGCTCATGGACAAAAGAAGATTGTTAACATTCCTACTTGAAAGCGGAAACTGAACAAGCAGTCTTAATAGTCCTGTTAAATTTATGTTTTGAACAGTGTTGTAGTGTTTAAAATCATTCTGCTTTAAATCAGAAATATCGTTCGATTGTCCAACCAACAACTGTAAAGTTTCAATATCTGCTCCGACACTTCCACCGAATGAGAAGACAGTCTCGCGCGACGAATTTCCAATCCTTATTCCCAAAATCTTCGCGTATATATCGTAGCTAAGGCCGAAGAGCCCATAATTAAAGTCTCTGCCTGGTAAATAATTCATAAATGTCGACTTAAAAGTAAAACCACTTGAGAGTACGGACGGATAACGTGGGTTCGCATTCATCTCGAAAGAATAGACAAATGTCATTTTCTCGAAGATACTGATTTCTCTTCCGGCTATTTCTGCAATAGTTTGAACACATTTGCTTGGCTCAGAATATGATATCCCGTACCAGTCCGCAAAAGTATTTGTGTAAGCAAAAGAGATGGTGCTGAAAAACAAATAAACAACAGCAAACAACTTTACAATATTCAAAAATAAACTCTTTTTGAACATACCCCGCCCACCTCGCTAAGACAATTCTAATATCGATTACAATTTATTATACCATACTCTCTGCAGAAAACTTTCGAAAAGTATGACACCTTAAAGTGGGCAAATAAATGAAAAGAAGGCAAACCCCAAATCCCCCCTTGAAATTATCTGATTATATGATAAAATTTACAGCGTGCTAAGTTTAACGGAGAGATGGCCGAGTGGTCGAAGGCGCTTGCCTGCTAAGCAAGTGTGGAGGTTTCTCCACCGAGGGTTCGAATCCCTCTCTCTCCGCCAGACGCAGAGTTTCGGGTGATGAGCCATTATTTCTCATCACCCGTTTATATATGAAAAGATAAAGCACGAGAAGAATGGACGTGCCCGTAGCTCAACTGGATAGAGCGTCAGACTGCGGATCTGGAGGTTGTGGGTTCAAGTCCCGCCGGGCACGCCAAATTGTTTTGTATTAATCCAAACCGGTAAAAGAAGTCCAAAAAAGCTACACTCCAAAGTGTAGCTTTTCTTTTTTCATATGTTATAATTTTTATTGCTCTGTGAACATTCTTAATCTATTGTTGTTTAACAAAATTAAACAAGACAAACATGCGAGGGGTTCAGGTGAAAAATGCAATAATCTATTCAATAGGCAACGAATTGGTCGAAGGTCTCATAGTTGATACAAATTCTAAGTTTTTGAGCGTGCACCTCAAATCTTTAGGTTATAACGTAATTCGTATAGAGACACTTCCCGATGTGCTTGATATTATTGTTCGACGCATCAGTGAAGGATTATCCGAGGCCGACTTGTTGATTACAACCGGAGGATTAGGCCCTACTGAAGACGATTTGACACGCGAAGCTATTTCAAAAGTGCTCAATAAAAGTTTAGTTTTAAACGAAGAAATCGCAAATGAGTTGATTGAGAGGGCTCTGAAATACTATAACAAGGCTCCTGAAAGCGTCAAAAAACAAGCATTGGTGCTCGAAGGTGCTATCGTTTTGGACAATCCTGTTGGAACGGCTCCAGGTCAGTTAATTAAGCACAACGGAAAAACCATTGTCATTCTCCCAGGACCGCCTGTAGAGATGATACCAGTATTCGAGAGCATAAAGGGAGAACTTAAGACGGACGATGAACTATACACAAGAAGAATAAAAACGATAGGCGTTCCTGAAGCTGTTTTGATGGATGAACATAAAGATTTGTTGTACTCCAATCCTCAGATAACCATTGCCACAATGGCTTCGTATGAAAGAGGTGTAGAAGTCAGACTTACCGGAAGTGTGGTACTGAAAGAAGAGATAGACGGAATCGTGGAACAACTGACAAATCTTCTCGGAGAAAGTGTTTATGCACTAGATGACGATAGCATTGAGGATGTAGTTTATAAGCTCCTGAAGGAGAATAACCTGACCATTTCTTTCGCCGAATCGTGCACAGGTGGTTTGCTCTCAGCAAGATTCGTGGACATACCCGGTGTTTCTTCGGTCTACAAAGGTGGCGTTGTTGCGTATTCAAACGAATCAAAGGCAAACATATTACGTGTTCCTAAGGATATCATCGAAAAGCACGGAGCTGTAAGTGAAGAGTGTGTTTCATATATGGCTAAGAATGCAAGAGAAATTTTTGATTCAGAATTCTCAGTTTCAATTTCCGGAATAGCCGGTCCTACTGGTGGCACTCCTCAAAAACCCGTTGGTACTGTTTGTTTTGCGTTTGCCAGCAAGAAAGGTGTGAAAGCTTTCACTTACAACTTAAGGGGAGATAGGGAAATGATACGAAAAAGAAGCGCGTTAATCGGATTCGATATTGCAAGGCGAGGGATAAGAGAATGGCTAAGGCTAGAAGGAAATATCAAAGGGTAACAATAAAAGATGTTGCAGAATACGCTCAGGTTGGGGTGGGCACAGTTTCTCGTGTACTTAACAATAGCCCGCATGTAGATGAAACAACAAGGGAACGCGTACTCGAGGCAATAAAAAACCTTGGTTACATGCCAAATCCACACGCAAGGCGTCTTTCGACAGGCTCAAGCCAGCTGGTAACTGTCATCACTCCGGAGATGAAAGGCGACTTCTATCAAATTCTAATGTCATCTATAGACGAAGTTTTGGTCAAATACGGATATTTCTCTTTACTTTATCCTCTTTACAACGAGAAGAAATTCGAAGCTTTGAAGAAATCATCGGATATACTCTTATCAACTGACGGGTTGATCGTTGACGGTGTCAATGTCGATAGCGTTATGTCCCATATACTCAATCCTCAAACTCCCGTTATATGTCTTGAACAAGATTCAGACAAGTACGACTCGATTATGGTAGACAATTATTATGGTGGTGTGCTTGTTGGTGATTATTTCGCAGACCTCGACATGGACATATTTGTAGTAACTCACAGAAAATCTCACGAATTTGAAAGTACCGTATTTGACGAAAGATTAGAGGGCTTTCAAGAATCGCTTGAGAAAAAGGGAAGAAGTATAGACAAAATATACTACGTACCACTCGACTGGGAAAGCACATTTGAAGTTGCAAGAAGGATATTCTTCCGTTTCAAAAGATGTGCAATCTTCACCACTACTGACTATCTGGCAGTTCCGATTATCGAGGTTGCAAGAACCATGCAACTAGATGTAGGAAAGGACGTAAGGGTCTGTGGTTTTGATGACCTTCCAATTGCTCAGGTACTGGAGATCACAACTGTCCGACAACCGATAGCAGAAATGGGATATCTCGCTGCTGAGAGCCTTATTAAAAGAATCAATAAGAAGATAAAAGATAAGCCAAAGAAATACATACTGAAACCAGAATTAGTTGTAAGAAATACGTAATCAAAAGCCAAGTGAGAAATTAACCAAGGAGTGGAGAATAGTGAAAATTGCAGTTTTGCTCGGTGGAATTTCAAGAGAAAGAGAAATATCCCTTAGAAGCGGAAAGAGGATAGCTCAAGCTTTAAGAAATTTCGGACATCAAGTGGATGAGATAGATGTAAATTTTGAAAACTTCGACTCCTTAGTCTGGGCTAAGGATTTAAGAAATTACGATGTTGTGTTCAATATACTGCACGGAACATTTGGTGAAGACGGACACGTTCAAAGTATTCTCGATGCTATTCAGATTCCCTACACCGGTTCAGGCGTTGAAGCAAGCGTCATCGCCTTTGACAAATACTTATGCAATCTGTACGTGCAAGACATAACAACCGTTCCTGAGTTCCTGCTCATTACCAAAGAGGAGTTCCAAAAAGATAAAAATATATTCCAAAATACAATACAAAAAATAAACATACCTTGTGTTATTAAACCTAGAAAAGAAGGTTCAAGCATAGGTACTCATATCTGCTTTTCTCAAGACGAACTGTTAGAGAATTTGGAAAAGGAATTTGAAAAATACGACGAAATGATTATTCAAAAATATGTGAAGGGCACAGAAGTAACAGTATCGATTATTGATATTGACGGTTCACCGGTTGTTTTACCAATTTTAGAATTAAGACCCAAAAAACTTTTCTACGATTATGAAGCAAAATACACTGATGGCATGACCGAATTTGTCATCCCCGCAGAAATCGGAGAAGAGATGACAGAAATTGTCAAAGAAAGTGCACTTAAAATATACAAGAAATTGGAGTGCAAACACTTTGCAAGGGTCGACGGGATAGTTAGCGACTGTAAGTTCTACTTTCTCGAAGTTAATACATTACCTGGAATGACTGAATTGAGCGACTTACCTATGTCAGCTAAAGCATACGGCTTTGATTTCGAAGAACTTGTAAACACAATAGCAACTGAAGCGTTCAAGAAACCGTCGTTTAAAAAATTCAGGTGATTTTTTCATTAAACAGCAAGGGGAGAATTTCAGTCAACGCCCCACCCTGAAGTGGCAGGCTTGAAGCCTTCGTTGACTAGCCTCAGCCAAAGCCAATAGGCTTCTTGGCTACGTTAGATGGGCCATGACACCATGGAATGCTGCTCAAGTTCCATGCTCTGTCGCCTATCGTTAAACAGTTCTGGCGGGTAGGGACAGTGCGGTAGGCACGACAAGCCCATCTAACATTGGCGATGAGCACCTAACTCCGCAAGGAGACTTACTGTATGGTATATGTTATCTCGAAAGATGGAAAACCTCTCATGCCTACTAAAAGGCATGGCAAGGTGAGAAGACTTCTAAAGCAGGGACTTGCCAAAGTAGTCAGAAGAGAACCATTCACGATTCAGTTATTGTATGACACTACAACTTACGTGCAACCTGTGACAGTTGGCATCGACATTGGTTCAAAAACAGTCGGTGTCTCAGCCATAACAGATAAGAAAGAAGTGTTCTCAGCAAAAGTAGTACTAAGAACTGATATAAAAAGACTTATTGTGCGAAAGAAGAGAATACAGACAGTTAAGAAGGTATCGCAAGACGAGGTACAGAAAAGCAAGATTTTTGAATAGGCGTAAACCAGAAGGATGGCTTGCACCAAGTCTAAGGTGGA